>Ga0209066_10000092_pt1 | contig 123207 bp, 97 predicted proteins | sample All_14_2_FD_187198 | JGI IMG/M metagenome (GOLD analysis project Ga0209066, IMG submission 187198) | Freshwater microbial communities in response to fracking from Pennsylvania, USA - Allegheny Zone_MetaG_DW_15 (SPAdes) (version 2) ...
CCCGCCGCGCATACAAACCTCCCCCCTTTCCCCGCATGTCACTTTCCCTCATCCTCACCCATCCCGGCGGCTCGCACAAAGACGAACTCCTCGCCTGCTGCCTCCTCGCCGCTGTGCACCGCGTGCCCATCGTGCGCCGTGAGCCCACGCCTGAGGATTTGGCTGATCCCACCATCGCTGTGGTCGATGTCGGCGGCGAGCACGCTCCCGAGCGCCACAACTTTGACCACCACCAGTTCCCTCCTGATCATCCGCCTATCTGCGCTCTGAGTCTCGTGCTGCAGCATCTGGGCGTCTATGAAGACGCCCGCGCTTTCTGCGACTGGCTGGAACCTGCCGAGTGGTTCGACACCCGTGGCCCCAACGTCACCGCCAAGTGGCTGGGCGTGGACCGCGGCACCATGAACAAGCTCAACTCCCCCATCGACGTCACCATCCTGCGTCGCTTTGCCAAAGCCAAACGCCTGGAGCCCGGCGAGCCCGTCTGGGAAATCCTCAGCTACATCGGCAGCGATCTCCTGGAGTACCTGCGAGAGCTCCGCAGCCGCCTCGACTACGTGGCCCAGCATGCTGAATTCTGGACCGTGGACGACCACGAAATCCTCTTCCTCCCCCGCACCGATCCCCTGCCCGACGAGCCGTCCGCAGGCATTGATCGTTACCTCGCCAGCATCGGCAAAGACAAAACCGTCGCCGCCCTCATCTACCCCGACCGCCGCGGCAGCGGCTACGGCCTCTCCCGCCACAACGACAGCCCCCTCTACGACTTCACCCGCATCGAGAAGGAACCGGATGTACATTTCGCGCATGCGCGCGGGTTTGTGGCGAAGTCATCTGCGACGGAGATCAGCCGTGTGAAAGAGCTGCTGGGGCTGGCGCGGGTTTAGAGCCAGGCACATGATTGTCGTGTATCGTCATCTTTTCATTTCCTGCCACTGGCGAGACCTTCCGCGCATCAAGTGTTGATCGATTCTGGGGCATCATAGGATGCGTTGCTCCCACATGTTTTCACCTACAGCTGTGCCATCAGAAGGCTCGTAGGCACCTTCACATGCATAGTCCAAAGCAGCCAGCTCACCCAACAAGTCAGCCATAAGTTGGTTTTGGTTAAACAGTTCTTCAAACGTCACCCGAAGAGCATCGGACGCATCGGCACTCACATCATGGGTTAAACAGAGAACCTGATTCAGACTCTTCAAATCCTCTGACACCGAATGTAAGAGTGTGCTGTGAGACAAATGATTTCGCAGATCCCGAATGGCATCCATCCGAACGATGAGGCCCTTCCACTGGGTCCTTTTTTCTACCATTGAGGGATGACTGTCCGCCAAGTGGTCAAGACAGCGGATTTTCTCATGAAACGATTTTTTTACCACCGCTTTTTTGGACTCCGACTTTGAGCGAAACTTGAGAATATTCGCCAATACCAGCTCCAAGCTGCCGAAGTTCAAAATGAACAGTCCAATTACCGAGGCCCAGTCAAGACGTTGAGGAAGCACAGGCCGAAGGCCTGACGTATCAACACCGGTTATGGCTGCTTCGGCTATGTCCATACCGTTATACTTTAGAACATTCGGTTAAAAACAACCATGGGATGGAATGCCATCCCATGGTTGAATCTTCAACATGTCTAAATGGTAGCGCTTACAGCCTGCGCTCCTTCACCTCGGCCGCAATCTCCGCAAGGAACTCAGCAATCGGCTTCACGCCGAGATCGCCCTTCTTGCTATGACGGACAGCGACGCTCTGCGCGGCGGCTTCCTTCTCGCCGAGGACGAGCATGTAGGGGATGCGGTCGAGCTGGGCGAGGCGGATCTTGGCGCCGATTTTGTCGGCGTCGTTGTTGAGTGAGACACGCAGTCCGGCGTCTTTGAGCTGGGCGTAAATCTCGTCGGCGAAGGCGTCCACCTTCTCGCTGATGGTGAGGATGCGCACCTGCTCGGGGGCAAGCCAGGTCGGGAAGTGACCGGCGAAGTGCTCGATGAGCACGCCGCAGAAACGCTCCATGCTGCCGAAGGGCGCGCGGTGGATCATCACGGGGCGATGCGGCTTGTTGTCCGCGCCGTTGTAGGTGAGGTCAAAACGCACAGGCAGGACGTAGTCCACCTGCACGGTGCCGAGCTGCCATTCGCGGCCGATGACGTCCTTGATGACGAAGTCGATCTTCGGGCCGTAGAACGCGGCTTCGCCGGGCTCTTCGGTGAAGGGCACGCCGAGGGTGGCGGCGGCTTCGCGGCAGGCGGCTTCCGCCTTGTCCCACTGCTCCGGATTCCCGGTGAACTTGCTGCTGTCAGGATCACGCAGACCCACGCGCACGCGGTAATCGTGCATGCCGAGGGTGTTGAGGACGATCTTCACGAGGCTGAGGCAGCCGAGCACTTCCTTGGCGACTTGATCTTCGGTGCAGAAGAGGTGGGCGTCATCCTGCGTGAAACCACGCACGCGGGTCATGCCGTTGAGCTCACCGCTCTGCTCCCAGCGGTACACCGTGCCGAATTCAGCAAGGCGCACCGGCAGGTCGCGATAGCTGCGCGGCTGGCTGTCGTAAATTTTGATGTGATGCGGGCAGTTCATCGGCTTCAGCAGGAAGCCGTCGAGCAGCTTGTCATCGGGAAGCACGCGGTCTTCGGTGATGACTTCCTTGCCGGCACGCTCGTTGAGCTGCTGGCGCATGCGGGCAGACACAGCGCCGAGGCGCTCCATGACTTCGCAGCAGCCACAGCCTTCCTTGATCGCCTTGGCGAGATCGTCGTTCTCAATGACGGGCGCGAACTGGCTATCCTTGTAATAAGGGAAGTGACCGCTGGTCTTGTAGAGGCCGACTTTGCCGATGTGGGGAGTGAAGACCTGGCTGTAGCCCTGCTTGCGCAGCTCTTCGCTGATGAAGTTTTGCAACTCCTGACGAAGAATTGCACCATTGGGCGTCCAAAGGATGAGCCCCTGCCCCACTTCTTCGTCGATGTGGAAGAGCTTCAATTCTTTGCCCAGCTTGCGGTGGTCGCGCTTCTTCGCTTCTTCCAGCTGCACCAAGTGCTGGTCCAGTTCTTCCTTGCTAGGGAAGGCAGTGCCGTACAGACGCTGGAGCTGCGGCTTGGTGTCGTCGCCCATGTAGAAGGCGCTGGCGACGGACATGATTTTGACGTGCTTGCACTTGCCGCTGTATCCGACGTGGGGTCCGGCGCAGAGGTCAATGAAGTCACCGTTCTGGAAGGTCGAGATCTGCTCGCCTTCAGGAATCTTTTCCAGCAGGTCGAGTTTGAACGTGCTCGGATTGCCGGGGCGCTCCGTCAGACCACCGAGGCGGCCAGATTTGGCCATGGCAATGGCTTCGTCACGGGTGACGCCCTTCCACTCGAATTTCTGGTTCTCCTTGGAGATCTTCTTCATCTCCGCCTCGATCTTCTCGAAGTCGTCCGGGGTGATGCGGTGGTCCGGAAGATCAAAGTCGTAGTAGAAGCCGTTTTCGACCGGCGGGCCGTAGGCAAACTGGGCATTCGGCCACAGGCGCAGGATGGCGGTGGCCATCACGTGGGCACAGGAGTGGCGCAGGCGATCGATGTCAGACATCTGAGCGCGTTCTTCGAGGGTCTTGCGGGCTTCGGACATGGTTGTAAGTGGGGCCGTTTCCATGCCGCAGGACGCGACGAGATTCAAGATGATAACGAAAGCGAAAGCAGCCGCCGGCTTCCCACGGCTCCCTGCGAATCCCTTCAGGCCGTCGTTTTATCGTCCGGCTCCGTGGCCCGCTGGTAGGTGTCCACGGGCTCGTCCCGCAGCCAGCCGGGGCGCAGGCGCACGTCTTCGGCGCCGCTGAGCTCTCCGGGCGCACTCGGTGCGGTGGCATCTTCCTTGCGGCGCATCTCCCACCAGCACTGGCCGCAGTGGTTGTGCTGATGGTCCACCACAAAGCCCGCGCCCTTCATCATGGGCCCGATCCAGCCCATGCAGTGGTCGCAGTAGTCCGCGTATTGCTTCAGCCCATTGCGAAGGAGGAAGCCTTTGGACGGGCACTCATGCATGTCGATGCGAAAGACGTCGTCCGTCACCGTCCTGTGATAGACCGCGCCTTCGTCCGCCAGCGTGGGCCCCCAGTATTCTTTCATGCCCTCAAAGCCTTTGGCTGTGATGAGGGTGCTGGCATGCACCTGCGAATCCTGATTGATGGATTCATCCCAGTACGCTTTGACCAGCTCATGCCCGCCCTGCTGCCGCAGCCATTCAAAGGTCCACTCGTAGTGGCCGCAAAAATCGTAGCATCCAGTCATGCGGCCTCCTTGATGTCAGCGAGCTGCTGCCCGGGTTCGTTGGAGGTCTGGCGGAGAAAGCGCTGCGTGCAGGCCCCGTTTCCGCCGCTGATGCGCACGGTCAGCCCGGCGGGGGCGGCCATGGCCTCGCTCACATAGTAGCAATGCTGGCAGAGGCAGGGAACGATCTCGCGCTGGTGCTCCCGCAGGTGCTTGATCATGGGGCAGGTTCGCACTTCCAGACTCACCTCATCAGCGTCCTCGATCACCTCCACCTCGGCCCCGGGTTCCGCTGCAAAGAAAGCCCGCCAATGCTCAGCCACGGCAGAGAGGCCGCCTTGGCGCCAGCGTTCGCCCACGGGCTGGTGGTACTTCGCGCCCATGTCCTGCCAGTAGCGGCGCAGTGCCTCCAGGCCGAACCGTTTCAAAATGAAACGGAAGGTCGCATTGATGGCGAAGTAAAAATCCGCATGCCCATGCGGCTTGGTATCCATGTAGGGCAGAGGCGTGACGGGGGGCGTCATGGGATCAATAAACCTGGAAGGTTGGCGTGGCCGCAGGGAGGCGGTGCATTCATCAGACACCACGGGCCTTTCGGCAAGATGTTTGTGAAGTCGCCTTCTGGGGGGGCATTCTCGCGCTGGCATTCCAGGGCCTCGTGCTGTCTTCTTGGCCGTGTCAATTCCCCCTGCCATGTCTGCTCTCACGATCGCCGTTTACGATACCAAGCCCTATGACCGCGAATACCTCCTGCAAGCGCAGGGAGCGGAGCGCATGGAATGGCGCTTTCATGACTTCCGACTGTGTGCAGAAACGGCGCCCGCAGCCGCTGGCGCGCAGGCCGTCTGCCTCTTTGTGAACGACCAGGCGGATCGGGGCTGCCTGAAAATTCTCGCCTCACTCGGCGTGAAGCTGCTGGCCGTACGAGGCGCCGGCTGCAACAACGTGGACGTCCCTGCGGCGCGGGAGCTGGGCCTCGCCGTCGTTCGCGTGCCCGCCTACTCGCCCCATGCCGTGGCGGAGCATGCCATCGCGCTGCTGCTTACGCTCAACCGAAAGATCCATCGCGCCTACAACCGCGTGCGCGAGCTGAATTTTTCGCTGAACGGCCTGACGGGCTTCGATGTTTACGGCAAAACCGTGGGAATCATCGGCACCGGAAAGATCGGGCGCATCGCCGCGCAGATTTATCGCGGCTTTGGCGCTGAAGTGCTGGTGCATGATCGGGTGCGGGCCGAAGAATGGGCGGCTCAAAACGGGGTGCGGTATGTGGATCAAGGCCGGCTTCTGGCGGCAAGCCACATCGTCTCCCTGCACGTGCCGCTGCTGCCGGAGACGCGACACATGATCGATGCGCCAACGCTCGCTCAAATGAAGCCCGGCGTCTTCATCGTCAACACCAGCCGCGGCAAGCTGATCGACACCACGGCGCTCATCACCGCGCTGAAATCCGGCCATGTCGGAGGCGTCGCGCTGGATGTTTATGAAGAGGAGGAAGGCATCTTCTTCGAGGACCTTTCAGGCCAGCTGCTGAATGACGACGAGCTATCGCTCCTTCTCAATTTCCCCAATGTCCTCATCACGGCGCATCAAGGATTCCTCACCCATGAGGCGCTGGGCGAGATCGCCCGCGTGACGACAACGAACCTGCTTAATCACGCCACAGGTGCAGCTTTTCTCCCTGGAACACTTCTCGGCATGGAATAAGAGCGCGGACAGTTGAAAAGGAGTCTGAAAGAGCAGGCCTTTTTTCCAAGCAGAGAAACAGGCATGGCGCTTCATGCTGGGACGTAGGATGGACGTGGCGACAGCCCGTCCGTCCATGAGCGTAAGGCAAGCATCTTGAGCCTCCGAGCGTTCAGGCAGCCTTTGGCGTACGAACGTCCTCGCAGTCGGGCGGTTTGGCCAAGGTGGCGATGGAGCATGCGCAGCCCTCGACGCCAAACACGACCGCCCTACGTTCCAGAGGGCCTGCATGCCCTCTCAGCGAGCAGGCCTGTTTTCTCGCATGGTATAAGACCGCGCCACCTGCAAGGCTGCGGCGGCTGTGCCAGGGTCATTCCATCTTCACCACCGTCCAGCGCCGGGCCCTGGATGCCTCCAGACTGATGCGATCCCCGAGGCTGACGCCGAGCAGTGCTTTTCCCAAAGAAGACACCCAGCTCACCTGCTGCGGCTCCTGCTCCACTTCGTCCACCCCCACGATGCGAAAGCTTTTCATCTCGCCGGTCTCGCTGCGCAAGGTCACGCGTACTCCGATGACAGCCGCTTCCGGACGTGCGGGAGGCGTCACGAGGGTGACGGAGTCCAGCAGGTTTTCGAGGTCTGAGATTTCCTCTTCGTCGGCTGCGCTCGCTTTCAGTTCCGCCAGCCGCTGCCTCAGCCGCCGTGCACCGGCAACCGTCATGTAATTGAGCGCACCGGGCGGCAGGCCGGAGGCTGAGCGCCGCTGCGTGCTGCGTTCGGGCAGATCGATGTCTTCTTTGACAAAGGCTCGGCTCATGGGTGTGTGCGTCGGGTGGTTTCCAAGGAACGGGCCTCAAAGCCACGATCTTCACGGATCGCAATACGCACTGCCGTCTTCCGCCCGCGCGGGATGCAGCACGTAGTGCCCTTGGTGTGGCACGGCCAGCTTTTGGAAATCCCATGCCAGTACCTGCAGCGCGGCGAGCATCTGCGGGCCCTGCATGGCTCTGCCATGGCCCGTGACCACCAGTTCCGGATCCAGATCCGCCAGGGCCACCACGGATTTGTGGGCGGCCTCCCAGTCCGGGGTCAGCCAGGCAGGCGGGCCGTGCATCTCGGGCTTTTGGGTGATCACGGAATAGGCGCTCTCCATGTGCGTGGTGATGAAGGCGTCCCCGGCGATGAGAGTGCGGTCCGTCGCACGCCAGAGCGAGACATGCCCCGGGGAATGGCCCGGTGTGTGAATCCATCGCCAGCCAGGCATGAACGGCACCTCCCCCTGTGCAGGCAGCTCATTGAGCCAGCGGCTGACATCGATGGGGCCGCCCGGAAACAAGGGCGCAAAGGTGGGCATGATGCCGCCGCCCACCGAGGTGTCTGGCGGCGGATACTTGGCACGTCCGGTGAGGTAGGGATGTTCCAGCTTGTGAGCGTAAACGGGTGCGTCCCATTCTTGAGCCAGCGCCTTCAAATTTCCCACATGGTCAAAGTGCCCGTGGGTCAGGATGATGGCGGCGGGTTGTGCGCCCTTGCCAAAGCGATCCTCGGCCGCGCTCTTGATCAGGCTGCCCAGTCCGGGCACACCGGTGTCGATCAGCACCCATCCGCGGTCTCCACAGTTGGGGCGACCGTAAAAGATCACATTCACCATGGCCAGCCTGCGGTAGGCCAGGTCGGGGGCGATCTCATGCGTTCCGTCTTCAGGGTGGTCCATCTCGGCGATGGCTTCGGCGGGCAATGCAACTTGAGGGTGGGACATGGCGGTCGGGAGTGAGAGGTGGGGTTGCGGCAGCGGTCACGCTTTCTCAGGTCATGGCAGCGCCCTGTTTTCTATTCGAGAGCTCACATGGCTGGTTCGCAGCACCCTCGCGTCATGGTTGCTCGAACGTGGCCCAGGCCGTTCAGTGCACGCCCTTAGCCGCACATCATCCGAGGCAGGCGTTTCTGCGAGCGCTTGATCCTATCCGCTGCGTCGCATCAGGCTTTCTTCTTCCCTTGGCTGCGGGCCTCTCTCGCCCATCTTGAAAACGAAATGCCGGATGACTGACGGATGTCTGCATGCAGATGGTGCTTCATCTCGTTGAGCGCATAATCGTTGGCCTCCTTCGTTTCCGAGGCCACGCAGTCGCGCGGCACCAGCAGGCCAAAGTCGCGCATGTAAGCGTCATTGGCCGTATAAAGGACGCACAGATTCCCGGCCACTCCGGTCAGGATCAAGGTATTGACCCCCAGATATCGCAGCAGGATGTCCAGCGAGGTGGAGTAGAAGCCGGAGTGCTTGGGTTTCAGCACAAAGTAGTCATCATCGTCAGGCACCAGCAGCCTCACCATAGGGCCGCCCTTCGTCTCATTTTCCAGGCAGTGGTGCACATGGGCTTTGAAGTCGGAGCGCCAGCGTCCAAAGTTGTCATTCACATAGATGACGGGCACGCCCGCCTTGCGTGCCCGTGCTTTCAATTGCGCGATGCGTTTTGCGGCGGGCAGCGCATACCGCAGCAGCCGCCCGCCTCGGGGGAAATCCAGGGCGTTGATCACATCAATCAGCACCAGCGCCACCGGCGCGTGGTCAGGCGCGTTTCCATGCAGGTCCTGGTTGTGCGAGTTCAAGGTGATGAGATTTCGCAGCATGATCCCTCGGTGAGTATCATGGCGGTTGAGTCAGTCCCCGTCCCAGACTCTTGCCGTCCCCGGCGGGCCCAGCAAACCGCCGGGCACCATCCCGGAGATCTGGCCGGCTCCCGCCTGCTCACCGGCTTCAGCCTCCGCGTTTCGCACGATGCGCAGCGTGGTCGTCTGGCTGATCGCCAGCATGTCCGCGCCGGGCCAGAGGCGTACGGCTCCGCGAAAGGCGTCCTGGTTGTTTCCTGCGGTGCATCCTTCGGGGATCGGGTCGAGATGCTTGGTGTTGCCGCCGCCGAGCTGGAAGTGATCCGGCCAGAAGATGTCCCGCAGCAAAAACACCGCACGGTTCACCGCCTTCTGCCAGCGGCGCCTGCCATGGGAATCCAGCGCCTTTTTGCTCAGGCGATCCATGAACACCTCGGATTTGGACAGTGGGATGATGCCGATTTCCAGCGGGATGACCGCATCATCCGCGATCAACGCAGCGCCCACGCTGGTTCCCAGCCCGAGAAACAGCAGGCGGCCGCTGTCGTAGTTTGCCAAAGCCTGCATGGCCGCATCATTGATGATGCGTACCGGCCTGCCGAAGCCCTTTTCAAAGTCATACTTCATCCATCCGCCGCCGAGATTGAGAGGATCGCGCGCGATTTTCCCATCCCGCACAAGTCCGGGAAACCCCAGCGAGACCGCCTCATACTCCCAGTCCTTGGTTTCAGCGAGGACGCCCTCCACCATCTTTGCCGCAGTCAGGCCGCGGCCGGAGGGAAACCGCCGAAAGCCCTCATGCCCGCTGGCCATCAGCTTCACACTCGTTCCTCCAACATCAATCATCAGTACTTTCATGCTTGGATGGGGCGCGGGGTTAGCAGGCAGTCGATCATTTCCACCACACCGTCCCCATGGCTCGCTGCGGTGACGTGGTGGACCTTTTCGCGAATGGCAGGCAGCGCATTGGCCACCGCCACGGACCAGCCGCAAAGCTCTAAAAATGCGTGATCATTTTCCGCATCTCCCACGCCGGCGACCTCCGCCGCCTCCAGTCCCAGCACGCCCAGGGCCGCTCGCAGGCCGGTCGCCTTGTTAACGCCACTGGGCAGGACCATCACCGCGCCCTTGTTGAAAATGACCTGCAGGTCCAGCCCCAGTTCCTTGATCGTCGCGAGCACCTCCACCTCATGGGGTTCCCAGGTGGCCACGATGACCTTGCCCACCTGCACCGGCATGCCCTTCTCAATCAGCCGAGTGACGAACTCCACCGAAGGTTGCGGGGCCAGCAGATCCATCTTTCCCGTGGCCGGCTCATAAAGCACAGGGCCATTCTCCAGCACCATCAAGTCAAAGACATCCATTTGCGGAAACGTGGCGGCCAGGTCGTTGAGCTCACGCCCGGTCACCAGAATGAGCTTGTAGCCCGCCTGCTTCAAACGTTGCAATCCCTGCAGCGTCGCTTCGCTCACCTTGCCATCATGGGCCAGCGTCCCGTCAAAATCCGTGGCCAGAGCACGCAGTGAGGTCGGAGGCAGGCATGGGTGGGTGTTCGTCATGGGGGCTGCAACGGAGTTCACAGCAGCGCCATTAAATCGCAGCCGCCATGCAGCCGGTTGTGTCATTTGTCACGGCTATATACCATGCCGTCCAAGGCATGATCCCGCAGCGAGGACGCCCCGGATATGCAGCGCTCGATCAGGCGCGCTAAGGTGCCGCGCCCACCTGCCGCAGCCATTCCTCCAGATTATAGTAGTTGGTCACGCGCCGGACTTTGCCGTCCTGAAGGTCAAAAAACGCACCCACCCGCAGCCGGTAGCGCTGGCCGGTGGCGGGAGGCAGGCCCTCGTCGGTTGCAAGGTATTCCCCTTCGATGTAAAACTCAGCCGCGCCGCGCGTGCCGTCGTCAGAGGCAAACACCACGAGATCCCGCACCTGCTCCCGATAGCAGCGGTCCATGCGGGCAAGAAACGCCCGGAAAGCCTCGCGTCCGGTTTCCGCGCCGCCCTGATTGATGTCATGCACCACGTCGTCCGTCAGCAGGGCCAGGAATGCCTCCCGGTCGCCGGAATTGAAGGTGCTGTAGTAGGATTGAATGAGCGCGAGAGCCTGCTGCTGGGGAGTTGCCATGGGAGTGGCGGAGCATGAATTCGACTGCGCCAGCGTCAAATTGGAAAATGATCGAGGGAAATCCACAGTTGCGATAATGGTTCAGACAGCTAAACATCCGGTGTCTATGTTTTCCCCCAGCATGGCGTGGTTAAGCTCCCGCGCATTGATCCTTGGCATCTGTTTCTCCTTCGTCACCGGTGGTGCTGCCCTGCAGGCGCAGTCAGCCGTGCTGGTCGTGGATGCCTTCAATAAAAAAGTACACGTCGCCGCAGACGCGCAGTCCAAGCGCGCCGTCGGCGGCCTCGCCAAGATCGCCACCGCCATGGTCACGCTCGACTGGGCGGAGGCCTCGAAGGTCGGCGTCGGCGTGCTCGCCACCGTCCCCTCCTACGCCTTCCAGATTTCAGATCCCGGCAGCATCGGCCTCCAGCCCGGAGACCAGGCCACCCTGCGTGACCTCATTTACGCCAGCATGATGACCAGCGACAACATCGCCGCCATCACCCTCGGCGACTTCGTCGGGAAGGATCACCTCGCGCGGCTGGGCCGCGCCGGGCACCCCATGGAGGAGTTCGTCAAGCAGATGAACCAGCTCGCCAAGCGTGAAGGCGCACGCGCCACCCGGTTCACCAATCCGCACGGCCTGGAAAACTCCCGCCCCCTGCCCTATTCCTGCGCAGCGGACATCGCCCGTCTGGCCATCTACGCCGTCTCGCGGCCGGCCATGCGTTTCTACACCAATCAGGCCAGCCGTAACATCACCATCTACCGCGGCGGGCAGCCGCTCACGATGGCGCTGACCAACACCAATCAGCTCCTCGGCGTGGACCGCATCGACGGCATCAAAACGGGCAACACCGCGCGTTCCGGCGGCTGCGTGGTCATCTCCGCTGAGAAGCCCCCGACGGTGCAGGTCCAGGCGGACAACACCAGCCTTATCTACCGCCATCGCATGGTGGTCGTCGTGCTGGGCTCCGCAAATCCTTTTGCCGAGGCACGCACGCTGCTGCATCAAGGCTGGGCCGCCTATGACCGCTGGCTGGGTGCAGGCCGCCCCATCACGGACAAGCGCCAGATGCTGGATCAATTCTGAATTTTCAGGGGCGCTCTTCCGTCCCTCATAACCCCACCCTCATTCCCTTTTTATTCTCATGCGTATCGGTATTCTCAACAGCGGCGGCGACTGTCCCGGACTCAATGCGGTCATTCACGGCGTCGTCGGCGCGGCCAACACTCTTGGCTGGGAAGTCGTCGGCTTCCGTGACGGTTTCGAAGGCCTGCTCCCTCCGGGCGACTATATGATGCTCAATCCGGAAAAAACCGTCGGCATCATGAAGCTCGGCGGCACCATTTTGGGCACCACCAACAAAGGTCACTTCGTGGCCAAGGTCGGCGAAGGCAATGTCTCCCAGGTGCCTGTGGAAATCGTCGAAAAAGCCAAGAACACGCTGCGCCACCTGGAAGTCGGCGCGCTGATCGTGGTGGGCGGAGACGGCAGCCTCACCACCGGCCTGCAATTGTACCAGATGGGCGTGCCCGTCATCGGCGTGCCGAAGACCATCGACAATGACATCCAGGCCACCGCCACCTCCTTCGGTTTTGATTCCGCCGTCGCCACCGTCGTCGATGCCCTGGACCGTCTGCACACCACAGCGGAAAGTCACAAGCGCGTCATCGTGCTGGAAGTCATGGGCCGCCACGCAGGCTGGATCGCCCTCTATGGCGGCATGGCTGGCGGTGCGGATGTGATTCTGCTGCCAGAGATTCCCTTCAATTTCGAGCACGTGGCCAAGGCCATCCGCAAGCGCGATGCCGCCGGTCACCACAGCACCCTCGTGGTTGTGGCTGAAGGTGCACGCATGGAAAGCGGCGAACTGCTCACCAAGGAAAAAGTCGGCGCCAAGGGCGAAGACCGCCTCGGCGGCATCGGCGACTACGTGGCCAAGCACATCGAAAAAGACACGGGCAAGGAAACCCGCGCCTGCACGCTGGGCCATCTCCAGCGCGGTGGCGCACCCACGGCGCTGGATCGCATCCTCGGCGTGCGCTTCGGTGCCAAGGCCGTCGAACTCATCTCTCAGGGCAGCTTTGGCCGCATGGTCAGCTACCAGCAGTATCAGGTGGGAGACGTGCCGATCGAAGAAGCCGTGCATCAACTCCGCCTCGTCAGCAAGGACAGCGAAATCGTCCGCGCGTCCCGCGCCGTGGGCATCTCATTTGGAGACGAGTAGTCCGCCCGCCGGGCCTCAAAGCCTTCATTTCACAAGAAAGCCGCCCTTTTGACGGGGCGGCTTTTTTGCTTTAAGGCGTGGGCCGCTGACTGCGGAACCCACGCCCGATGAATTGTTTTTACACAGCGTCTCAGGCCAGCGCTGCAAGGCGTTTGGTCAGGGCATCCTTCGACTGCACGCCGACGACGGTGTCCACCGCCTTGCCGTCCTTGAAGAAGACCATCATGGGGATGGAGCGCACGCTGAACTGGGAAGCCAGGTTGGGCGACTCATCCACGTTCACCTTGCCGATCTTCACCTTCTCGCCCTGATCCTTGGCCAGATCGTCGAGGATCGGGCCCAGCATGCGGCATGGTCCGCACCATTCAGCCCAGAAATCCACCAGCACAGGCACGGTGGAAGAAGTGACTTCGGATTCAAAATTTGCTTCGGTGAGGGTGAGGACTGCTTCGCTGGCCATGATGGAGGGAGTTGGGTTAAAAAAAGGTCTACGCATGCACGCTGGCATCGGAGGCACATGAATCAACGAAAGTTTTCAGCAACTCCGCCAGTCAGGCCGGAAAAAAGAGGCGAAATCCAATGTGACGACAATCCCAGTCGCTCCACCTGCTGGAGTCATTCAGAGAAAGCGCAGGTTTGGCCCAGTTGTTGCCATTCCGGGCTGACGAATGTGAAAAACTCTTTCTTGCCGTGCGCCCAGATTCTCGGCTGAATACTCGCTCATGAAGCAAAACCGTGAAACGGCGGGCCTGACGGGCCGGAAGTTGAAACGTTTGCTGCATCAGCTCTGCGAGCGCGCGCAGGAGGATGTGCGGAGAATGTCCACCCATGAAGAGAGCGCCACGCACCAACTGCGCGTGCGGGTCAAGAAGATCATGGCGCTGCTCCGGCTGGCAGATCCGGGCATCGAAAAACACACGCTGCAAGCCATGAGGAAGCACCTGCGCGCCGTGAAAAACGCCTGCGCCGGCAACCGCGACCACGTGGTGCAGGGGCGGCTCATCGACAAGCTCACGCGCCGCTTTCATCTTGCCGCGAAACACCGCCCACAGCTCATGGGCCAGACGCTCAAGGCCCCGCCCGTCTCCGGCCTGCACCACCAGCTTTACGCCTTTGGCCAGCTCATCGACAGCACCTGCATCCAGTCTCTCACCGAAGAGCAGATCCTGGAGCAGCACGCCCGCTGCTACCGCAAAGGCCGCCACCTCATGAAGCAGGCGTTTGAGACCAAGGACAAACGCACCCTGCACCGCTGGCGGCACCGGGTGAAGGATCTCTATTATCAATCTCTGGTGCTGCCCCACCTGCGCGGGTCCGCCCGGCGGATCCGGCGCGCCCGACGCCTCGGCCAGCTTCTCGGCCGGGATCATGACCTGGCCAACCTCGCCACGGAGCCCGCCTTTGCCATGCGCCGCAGCCCTTGGGTGCAGGTGATCCATGAGCACCGCGAAAGGCTGAGGGAGCGCTACCTTTCCCTTGGTCACAGGCTCTATTCCCCGCCTTGCACCCGCTTCAACGGCAAGATCCTGCACAGCGCATGATCGTTGCCAACGTCGTTCGGGGGCATGGGACCATCTGTCGTTGGAGTGAGATGGCGCGGTGATGAGCAAAAATGCTGCGGTGGCAGCGACGGGCGGCGGAATGCGCCCCTCTTGGCGCTGAAACGTAAACCGTGGTCGGGCTGGCGAGATTCGAACTCACGACCTCTTGCACCCCATGCAAGCGTTCTACCAGGCTGAACTACAGCCCGACCTAGGTTTGACGTTCTCTCCAGCGGTGCCGCTTTGGGGTGGCTGCCGGTTGGCGAGAGGACGTGCATTTTGGACAGAGCTGAGGGCTTTGCAACTGCGATGTTGAGTTCTCGTGAGAATGTCTGCGAAGCTTGCCATTGCGCTGCCGCTCAAGTAGAACCTGAACTCATCCGCATGGTCACGATCACAATCCAGGAACTCACCAAACGATTCAGCGGCAGTGTTGTGCTGAGCAGCGTGGACCTGCAGATCGCCGCCGGGGAATTGTTCTTCCTGCTGGGGCCCAGCGGCTGCGGCAAGACCACCCTGCTGCGCCACATCGCCGGGTTCTACACGCCCGATGCCGGGAAGATCTGGTTTGATGACGAGGATGTGACCCGCCTGCCTGCGCACAAGCGCGGCACGGGCATGATGTTTCAAAGCTACGCCCTGTGGCCGCACCTGAACGTGGCCCAAAACGTGGCCTTTGGACTGGAGGAGCGAAATCGCCCGCGCCGGGAGATCGAGCACCGGGTCTCTGAAGCGCTGGAGCAGGTGAAGCTGGACGGACTCGGCTCCCGCAAGATCCAGCAACTCTCCGGCGGGCAGCAGCAGCGCGTGGCCCTGGCGCGTGCGCTGGTGATCCGCCCCAAGTGCCTGCTGCTGGATGAACCGCTGTCCAATCTGGATGCGAAGCTGCGCCTGGAAATGCGCACGGAGATCCGCACGATCGTCAAGCAGCATGGGCTCACCGCCATCTACGTCACGCATGACCGCGATGAAGCCCTGAGCATGGCCGACCGCATGGCCATCATGGATGCCGGCAAGCTGGTGCAAGTTGGGGCGGCTCCAGAGATTTACCTCAATCCCTCCACACGCATGGTGGCCGAGTTTATCGGCGAGACGAACTTCGTCGAAGGCCGCACCCTGCGCGAGAGCAGCCGTGCGGGATTCTACGATGTGGAAACTCCCTTCGGTGTGCTGCGCGGTCGCACCGACGGCACCTGGCAACCCGCCAGCGGCCAGCCCGTAATGCTCAGCGTCCGGCCCGAGGCGCTGACCTTTGGCAGCGTGCTCGATTCCCCCAACCGCTTCCCCGGCCACATCCTCGACACCACCTACCTCGGCGCCACGGTGCAGTATCTTATTCAGGTGACAGGCGGCCCGCAGATCAAGGTCTGCGAGACCAACCCGCAAGACCTGCGCCTGCCCGGCGAGGACGAGGTGCGCGTGATGGCCGCGATGGGTGATGTCGTCATTCTGCGCAAATGAACGAGCGCCTCACAACTCTGCTGGCACACCCGCGCACTCAGGCCTTGCGCGCATGGGTGAGTCACTGGCGCAAGGAACTCACCGTCTTCGTCCTCATGCTCGCCACGCTGGCCGGGCCCTTTCTGCTCAAGCCCGCACAGAGCACTGCACCGGCGCACTACGACCGGCGGCTGGTCATCATCTCGCCGCACCATGACCGCATCCGCGAGGAGTTTGGGCATGCCTTTGCCGCGCATTGGAAAAACACCAAAGGGCAGACGCTGTTCATCGACTGGCGCGTGCCCGGCGGCACCTCCGAAATCGCCATGTTGATCAAGTCCGAGGCCACCGCCGCCTTTCAGCAGTACTGGCAGAAGACCCTGCAGCAGAGCTGGTCGCCTGCGGTGGCTCAGTCCTGCCTGAACCCGAAGACTGCGCCGGAGGATGCCGCACGCAAAGCCTACCTCGCCTCGAACGTTGGCACAGGCATCGATGTCTTCTTTGGCGGCGGTGCATATGACTTCGAGCAGCAGGCCCGGGCGGGCACGCTGGTGGCGGGTGACGGTGAAAAAACCGGCCTCAGCGGTCTCGCGAAAAAACACCCCGAGTGGTTCAGCGATGCCGGCATTCCTGAAAAACTCAGCGGCGAACCTTTCCGCGATCCGCAATTCCGCTGGTGCGGCGCCTGCCTTTCCAGCAGTGGCATCGTGTTCAATCGCGATGTGCTGCGGCGCATCGGCATTGCGGAAGATCCTGCGGCGTGGGCAGACCTCGCCGACCCACGCTACTACGGCCAGATCGCTCTCAGTGATCCGGGCAAGAGCGGCTCTGTGACGAAGGCTTTGGAAATGCTCATCCAGCAGCAGATGCAGAGCGCGCATGCTCGGCTCAAAGCGGTGCCGAAGTCCAAGCTCACGCCCGAACAACTCGAAGAGCAGGCCGTCGCGGAGGGCTGGAATGAAGGGCTGCGCCTCATCCTGCGCATCAGCGCCAATGCGCGCTACTTCACCGACTTCTCCACCAAGATCCCGCTCGAAGTCGCCAAGGGCGATGCCGCAGCGGGCATGTGCATCGACTTCTACGGACGCTCTGCGGAAGAGGACGTGCGCAGGGCTGATGGAACCTCTCGCGTGGGCTTCATCGCCCCGCTGGGCGGCACCTCCGTCAGTGTCGATCCCATCGGCATGCTGCGCGGTGCGCCTGATCCCGAACTGGCCACCGCCTTCCTGGAGTTCGTGCTCGGGGACGAAGGGCAGAAGCTGTGGAGCTACCGTGTGGGCGAGCCCGGCGGCCCCCGGCATCACGCCCTGCGCCGCCTGCCGGTGCGGCATGATTTGTACACCCCGGAAAACATCGCCTTGATGAGCGACGGCCACGAGGCCCCCTTTGAAAAAGCCCAGGCCTTCACCTACCACCCGGAGCGCACCGCCGCCCTGTTCAATACCATCCGCTTCCTCGTCCGCGTGATCTGCGTGGACTCCCATGAAGAGCTGCACGCCGCCTGGAAGACCATCATCGATCACGGCATGCCCGAGCGCGCCCTCCAGGTGCTGGAAGACCTCACCCGCGTGAAGCACGAAGCCGCCATCGGCAACATCGCCAAGATCCTCTCCGCCCGCGACAAAGTCCAGGAAACCCGCCTGGCGCGGGAGCTAGGGGATGCCTTCAGAAACCAGTTTCTGAAAGCCGCAAGGATTGCGGAGAGAGGGATGTAATTTTACTTCTGGCTGCGCAGATGGTCACAGGTGATGAACAGAACCTGCAGCACATCCGCGTTTTCCGCCTCGTCTTTGGAGGCAGGCTTCCACACAGCGAGCATTCGCGCGCTGCCATCGGGGATGCGGGTGATGGTGGTCAGTTTCATGACGTCAAAATCGGTCAGGGGAAACTCCAGGCGGCGGCCTTGGAAATCGACGACCTCCTCCCGATGCAGGCGTGGCTCAGCGGTGTGAAATTCAGAAGAGAGGGTGAGCTTCACAGGTCTGCTCGCAGACCTTCCCTGGGTCTCCACTTCATTGATGAAGCCCACCAGACGCATGTCCTCCTCCAGTTCATGGTCTAGAAAAGGATGCTGCACCCCCTGCTCCAGCCTCGCGTTGTTCGATCCGGCTGTGGTCTCAATGCGCGCGAAGCCAAGGTGCTTTGCCTTCCCCTCTTTCACCGCCGCGAGGAGCTTTTCCAGCTCCGGCTTGTGGTTGCTGCGGCAACCTGCGCCAGCCATCAGCTCACGCACCAGCGGGCCCGGAGCCTCCAGCACCTGGGAGGTGAGTGCCACGCGAACGGGTTGGACTTCGCGCTCCAGCCACTCCACATACTTTTCCACCTTGTCCAAATTCTCCTGGGTGTTTCTGACCACGATCTGAGAGACCGGACCTCCTTGAAATACCGAAGCCCCTTCCGGAAACGAAATCCCCGCTTCCTCCAGGATTTCCCTGGCTGTCCGCCGAGGGATGAGTGTGCCGCTCGAAGTTTTGTTGGCGGCAAAAGGATCGTCTGAACTTGTCTCCTTGCCAGAAGGTTCTGAAGCCCAGTCCGGAGATACCCGGTAGCTGCGAGTGAACAGTTCGTCAGAGTCCGACTTGGGCACACTGGTCAGCATCTGCGCCAGAGCAGGTCCGCGCTCCTTTCTGCGTGCGCTGTGCGGCACCACATCGCAATGCAGGAAGGTCGCGGTGAGCTGGTCTCCGGCAGGATCTCCGGGCAGCCGCAGCAGGGACAGCAGCCGGGTGCCGCCATTTTCCACATGCAGGCTCGTCGTTGTCTGCTGCATATGCAGGTGCTCCAGAGGAAAGCTGTGCCTTTGCTGGGTTTCCGGGTCCACCACGGTCCCGCGCCCAGCCTGCGGCGGCAGCGGATGAAACTCATGCGACAGCATGAGGTCCACGGAATCATCAAAATAGATCGTCGGATCAAACTCGAAGGTTTCCCCCACGTTTTGAGTTTCAAATCCTGGCCCCATATGCCCATCTTCGTCTCTGCCGTATTCTGAGAGGAGGGTGTGCTCATGCACCGCCTCCAGTGAGGCACGTACTTCGGACAAGGACTCCATCCGGCTCGTGCTGACGGACTTCATGCCGTGGCTGCCGGTGCGCAGCGCCTCCTGCACCTGCGCCCATTGTACAACATGATCTGTCGCCGCTGCCGACTGCGCAGCGAGACCGCGCAGAAAAGCGCCGGAGCCCTGCACGGTATGCAGCGTCAGCACCGCCGTCCTGGGCAGCTTTGCGGTCAGGTGATCGACCAGCGCGACGATGCGCTCCACGTTTTCAGGCGTGTTCACCACGGTCAGCACATCCTCCTCCACCACTGCCTCAGTACCTGCGGCGGGTGCCACGCCATGGGTGTCCAAGTATGGCTGCAGCCGCATCCCGGCATTCAGGCATTCGTTTTCAAGCAGGCCCGGCGGCACGGCCAGCGCCAGCTTGCGCATGCCGGCTGGCACCTTGAGTGGCGCAGCCCTGACCTGAGGCCTTTCGAGTGGCACCCCGCCAGCCACTTTGACGATGTGCCCAGTGAGAAACGCCGCCCACAGCACATCTGCATTTTCAGCCCCAGCTTTGCCATAGGGCCGGGCGATGCCTAGAAGATTCGTGCTGCCACTCTCCATCCGGAGGCTGGATGAAAACCGCTGCACCGGTGTGATGGTGAACGGCATTTCCACCGCATTTCCCGTGGCTGGATCGGAGAACGACACCTGTCGTCCGCCTGGAAGCGCGGGATTGAGCTCCAGTGAGCAGCTGGCCTCGATGTGCTGCCAGTCAGGGGCAATGGCAGGATAGATGCTCAACTGCATGCCCACCATCTGCATTTCCCGGTCCACGGAGAGGTGGCGCTTCTCATCATGGCTCACCACAGGAACAATATGCTCTTGCACGGACTTCGTCACAGCGGTGACTCCGGACTTCGTTTCCAGAAAGGCATTTTGCACCACGCGCACCTGTGTCTCCGCCTTGCCCGCCTGCTGCAGCAGGCCAGCGAGCACCTTGGCTGCATCTCCCTGCGCCACCGCCGCATTGGCCTCGCGGATGATCTCTCCCGGCCCCTCCACCACGGTCAAAACAAAGCTCATTTGGTGGGGATAATGAACGCACATGCTCTCAAAGAAGGCCTCGCAGAGATCCAACTCCGCCTGGTTATTGACGACGGTGAGCGTTCCTGAAAAAGAATCAAACGAGGCGCTGGCTCCGTCTGGAAACACGATGCCACTTTCCTCAAGGACAGCACGCGCGGTCTTGATCAAAGGCATGGGCTCGCCCGGCTTGCGCTTCGGCGGTGGAGGGTCCGCAAAGGGATCTTCTGCTGGAACATCGGACGGCATTCCTTGGGCAGCCGCATTCACAAAATCGCGCGGCGCCTTGAAAACTCGCGTGATCATCGCCCCGGCTTTGGTGGCTTCGCCCTTCTTTGAGGCAGGCCCTTCCGCGCTCATGCTTGGAAGGCAGAGCAGCACGCAGCAGGACAGAATCGTAAGGAGCCGGATCATGGCGTGAGGTTACTCAGCCCGGCAGCGGTTCGTCGAGCGTTAATATTCACCGCCCCTTTCGTGCTGGACGTACGCCGCTGGCTGGCGCACAAAAGGGGACCGCACTGGTGCCATGTCCAAAACCCTCTCACTGCTGATCTTTCTGGGGATGACCGCGTTTTTCGCGTGCTTCTTTGCCTACCCGATCTGGGCGGCGCTGGAGGCGGCGTTTCGGGGGCCGGACCACAAGTTCACGCTGGATTATGTGTCGGAGGTTTTCCTCAATGAGCTTTATCGCGAGGGGCTGTGGAATTCGTTTGTCATCGCGGTGTGGACGACGCTGGGCGCGCTCTGCGTGGCGCTGCCGCTGGCGGTGTGCTACGTGCGCTTTGCCTTTCCCGGACGTGCGCTGATGAATTCGCTGGTGCTCATCCCCATGATCCTGCCGCCGTTTGTGGGGGCCATCGGCATCAAGGCGATGCTGGGGCAGGCGGGCGCGCTGAACAGCCTGCTCATCAATCTGGGGCTCATGGACGCGCTGCATCCGACCGACTGGCTGGGGCAGCACCGCATGCTGGGCATCATCGTCATGGAGGTGCTGCACCTGTATCCCATCATCTACCTCAATGCGGCGGCGGCGCTCTCGAATCTTGATCCGGCGCTGGAAGAGGCCGCCGCAAACATGGGCAGCAATGCGTGGAGCCGCTTCTGGCGCGTGACGCTGCCGCTCATCATGCCCGGTGTGTTTGCCGGTGGCACCATCGTGTTTGTGTGGGCTTTCACCGAGATGGGCGTGCCGCTGCTGTTTGACTATGATCGCGTCACGGCGGTGCAGATTTTCCGCAGCATCAATGACCTCAGCGGCAACCCCTTCCCCTACGCCTTGGTGGCGGTGATGCTGGTCTTCAGCACGCTGTTTTACCTCACGGGCAGGCTCTTCTTTGGCCGCGCGAATTCGGGCGGCGGTGGCGGACGTGCCACCACGGGGCGTGAAACCCTCGCGCTGCCTGCGGGTCTCGGCTGGCTCTGCACCGCCTTTTTTGCCGGTGTCACATTCCTGGCCGTGCTGCCGCACCTCGGTGTGGTGCTGCTGTCATTTTCAAAGGACTGGTATGGCACCGTCATTCCGCACTCGCTGACGCTTGAGCATTACCGCGATGCGCTGGGGCATGAGCTCACGCTCTCATCCATCGCCAATAGCCTGAAGTATTCCACGCTGGCGATGCTGGTCGCGCTCGTGCTGGGCACCGGCGTGGCCTACGTCTCCGTGCGCACGCGTCTCTGGGGCCGCCAGCTTCTCGATGCCATGGCGATGCTGCCGCTGGCCGTGCCGGGCATCGTGATGGCGTTTGGCTATCTGGCCATGACGCGGGAGGGCCAGCCCTTTGACTGGCTGATGCTGGGTGAAGATCCGCTGCTGCTGCTCGTCATCGCGTATGCCGTGCGCAGACTCCCCTATGTGGTGCGGTCCGCCGCCGCTGGTTTTCAGCAGGTCAGCCCCACGCTGGAAGAGGCCGCGCAAAATCTTGGTGCCCGCCCTGAGAAAGCGCTGTGGCGCATCACCCTGCCACTCGTCGCGCCGAATCTCGTCGCGGGTGCCCTGCTCGCCTTTTCCTTCGCCATGCTCGAAGTGAGCGACAGCATGATCCTCGCCCAACAGGCCACCTACTTCCCCATCACCAAGGCGATCTACTCCCTCGTGCTCGCCCTCGGCAGCGGCCCAAATCTCGCCTCCGCGCTCGGCGTGTGGGCCATGATCTTCCTCGCGGTGACCATCCTCGGTGCGGGCGTGATTTTGGGGAAGAAACTCGGGGCTTTGTTTCGGGGGTAGGTGGCAAGGGGTGAACATCATCCTGCCAGCGAAAGCGGCAGCTGCGGTTCCCTATTCGCGCTCTGAGCTACGGAGGACGAGCTGTTCCTCTCTTCGTGACCGCACTCCACTTGCTGATTGTCCGCGCAACATTGCCGCAGCGTTCCGCATTCCATCTTGCTGCTATGGCGGTTCAAGGTAGGCTCCTTGCTGTTGCTGATTTATGTCGCGCGCACGCATCACCAGATCCCTGATGTCCCTTGGCAAAGCCCTGCTTTTCACGCTCGGCTCCCTTGGCGTCCGGGCGCTGCTCGCCCCGTGGCTGGGAGATCGTCTGCCTTTTCTCGTGCTCATCGTCAGCATCGCCCTGGCGGCGCGCTACTGCCGCTGGCGGGCCACAGCGGTCGCAGCCGTGGTCGGCTTCCTTCTGACCATCTGGCTGTTTGTCCCGCCGAACCAGCCCGACCTCACGCCCTCCACATGGGCGGTGGGTGTCATGGGCTTTGTCTTCATGGCCACGGCCATCATCGCCCTGGGCGAGATGCTTCACCGCTCTCACGCGCGGGTCGGCCGGGAGTCGCGCGAGCGTGAGACCCGGGAACGCTCCCTGCTGGAGCAGACCCGCCAGCTCCGCGAGGCCCAGACCCTCTCCCATATTGGAAGCTGGTATTGGGATGCCACCACAGACGCCTTCATGGGTTCCGAGGAACTCTACCACATCTTCGGCCTGGACCCCGTCACCGACGCCCTGCCTCATATCAGCGGCCAGCGCGGCGTTTTCTACTCTGAGGAATCCTGGGAGCGGCTGAATCATGCCGTGCAAACCACCGCCAGGACGGGAATCGGCCACCGCCTGGATCTCGAAGGTCGCTGCGGAGACAAAAAAATCTGGGTGACCACGCGCGGCGAACGCGTGACAAGTGCCGAGGGCAAGGTTCTCGGCCTCAGGGGCACCGTGCAGGACATCACCGAACTCCGGGCTACGGAGGAGGCCCTGCGCCGCTCCACCCAGCGCATGGAAATCGTCAAGGACATCGCCGAGGTGGGCTTCTGGTTTTGCGATCTCCCCTTTGGCACTCTGGAATGGGACAGCCTGGTGAAAGAGCATTTCTGGCTGCCGCCGGAGGCCAGCGTGGACATCGATGTCTTCTACGCGATGATCCATCCGGACGACCGAGAAAAGACCCGCCTCGGGATCGAGAAGTCCATCGCCACCCAGCAGCGTTTCGAAATGGAATACCGCACCGTCTGCCCGCAGGATGGACGCATCAAATGGATCCGCGCCGTCGGCCACCCCTTCTATGCCGAGGATGGCAGGCCGATCCGTTTTGATGGAGCCACCTTTGATGTCACGGAAAATCGCCGTGCCGAAACCCTCCTGCGGGAAAGCGAGACTGCAGCCCGAGCCGCCTCCGCCGCCAAGGACGCCTTCATCGCCCAGCTCTCTCATGAGCTGCGCACGCCGCTGACACCGGTGCTCATGACCGCCAGCGCGCTGAAGGAGGACGAATCCGTTCCTGAAGACGTGCGCCAGCAGCTCCGCATGATCGAGCGCAACATCGCGCTGGAGGCGCGCCTGATTGACGACCTGCTGGACATCACACGCATCACCCACGGCAAGCTCGCGCTGCGCACGGAACCCTGCAATGCGCACTCTCTGATGCGGCATGTGGTGGAGATGGTGCAGGACGAGGCCCGCGAAAAAGGTGTCCGGTTCTCACTGGATCTGAAGGCCGCCAAATCCCAGCTCCACGGCGACCCCACCCGGCTGCAGCAGGTGTATTGGAACATCCTGCGCAATGCCGTTAAATTCTCCCCGGCCGGCTCATGCGTCACCATTCGCTCGTACAACATCCCCTGCCCCGATTCAGTGGATGCTCTTTGCATTCAGATCGAGGACACGGGCATGGGCTTTGACGAGGCGATGAAGGAGCGAATCTTTGACCCCTTCGAGCAGGGTGCCACGAATCGCGACTCCCGAGCACCGGGCCTCGGCCTGGGGCTCGCCATCACCCGCGCCATCGTGACCTTGCATGGCGGCAGGGTGGAGGCCCATAGCGACGGCCCCGGCAAAGGGGCCACCTTCACCATCTGCCTCCCCGGTGCCACTCAGGAAGCTCCCGGTGCCGAGCCAGATACTGCAGGCGGTGGTTCACATGCCTCAGAGACCCAGCCGCCGCTGCGGCTGCTCGTGGTGGAAGACCATGAGCAGAGCCTGCAGGTGCTCTCCCGCCTGCTCACCGGTGGCGGCCATTCCGTGGTGGGGGCCGGCACCAAGGCGGAGGCCCTGGCCCAGGCGAGACAGGGAAAGTTTGACGCCGTCATCTCCGACCTTGGCCTCCCGGACGGCACCGGCCATGAGCTCATGAGAATCCTGCATGTGCAGCATGGCCTGCGGGGCATCGCCCTCAGTGGTTACGGCACAGACGAAGACATCCAGGCCTCCCGCGAGGCCGGCTTCGTCGCGCACCTCATCAAGCCCATCCGGTTCGCCGAACTCCGCCATGCGCTGCATGCCCTAAACCCTGCCGAGTAGCATTGGAATTGAGGAGGCTGGGCGCGGGCCTCTTTTTGGCAAAGAAACTCGGGGCGCGGTTCCGGGGATCAGTGTATGGCGCCTCTGAACTGCAGCCCCTCATGAAGCCGAAGCGCTCCGCCAAAATCAAAACCTTCGCGCAAGCCCACGCCTTCGTCATGAAAGCGAAGACCTGCCTCATCTTTGGCTCCAAGATCTCGGACCTGCCCAGTCTCTGGGATGTGGTGGACCTGCCAGAAAGACAGCCGGGGCAGTCGGGATGGGGCGAAAAAGTGGAGGCCGTCTGGGGATGGAAGAACGAACTGCCCGCTCAGTTTCCCGATGAGATCTTCTACGGCAAACTGCCCGGCGGACTCGCGATGCTGATGAGCATCGAGCACCTGCGTCAGGTCCATTATCCGGCGCATCATCGCCCGGTTTCAACCTGCAGCCCTCTGGCACGGCGCGCCTTTGAGTTGATCCGCAGCGAGCCCCACACAACGGCAGAGCTGCGCAAGGCGCTCTCGCCTTCCGGGTCAATCAGCAAGAGCAAGGTGGACGGTGCCTTGGTGGAACTTCAGGTGACGCTGAACATCACGCGCTCGAACGCACCAAAACTGAAGCGCGACACCTGGCTGCCTTTTGCGGAGCAGTATCCAGACATCGGAGGTGAGGCATGAACCGCACGGATCGGCTCGTCTCCATGGTCATGCTGCTGCAATCGAGGAGGGTTATCACCGCCGCGCAATTGGCCGAGCATTTTGAAATCACGGAGCGCACAGTGTACCGCGATCTTGCGGCCCTTGGCGAGGGCGGCGTGCCCATCGTTGGAGAGCCGGGTGTGGGCTACAGCCTCATGAGCGGCTACTGCCTGCCGCCCGTCATGTTTTCACCGGAAGAAGCATTCGCCTTCGTCACCGGTGGGCTGCTGGTGGAGCGCATGACGGACGCCTCCATGCGCGATGCCATCCGCTCCGCCATGGGAAAAGTCACCGCCGTGCTGCCCGCCGGCCTGCAGGGGCGCGTGGACCGCCTGCGCAAGACCACGGTCATCGGCACACGCTCGCCAACGAAAGGCAGCGTGCCGCTCAGCACCGTGCAGCGCGTCATGGCAGAGGGCTGTGTGCTGCGGCTCCACTACCACGGCGCGGCCCGTGGCGAGCCCACCGAGCGCCTGGTGGAGCCGCGCGGGCTGGTCTTTTACATGGACCACTGGCATCTCATCGCCTGGTGCCGGCTTCGCGGGGACATGCGGGACTTTCGCGTGGACCGCATCGTCCGCTGCGAGACCCTGCCGGAGCCGATTTCACCACACCCGGGCTTCAATCTCCACGAGCACCTCGCCAAATGCGTCGTGTCAGAGCGCAGTGAATTTGCCGTCATCGAAGTCCCTGATTACCTGCTCGATACCGTGCGCCGCTTCTGGGGTCCGACCATCGTGGAGGAGGAGCCAGTCGCCAGCAAGCGCGCCCGCGTGCGCTTTGCCTACCGCGCTGAAGGGCTCGACTACGTCTCCCGCTGGCTGCTGAGCTTGGGGCCGGAGGCTGAGATCGTCTCGCCGGAAGTGCTGCGGAAAAAGGTGGCCGAGCTGGCGCAAGCCACCGCGGAGCATCATCGGCGAGGGCCGAAATGAGGTGGTATCATGCGGCGGAGACAAAGCCTCCAACGCGAATGCTCACGAACGGCGCTGGGTGGGATTGGATTTCGCGGCAATTCGCGGTTATTCCTCTGCATTCGCGTTGAAAAGCACGCCGTTCGTAGGCCGCCCGTGTTTAGCGTCGAGGGGGGGCGCATGCTCTATCGCCTCCATCGCCAAACCGCCGGACTTCGAGGATGCCCGTAGGCCAATGTGCCTGCCGTACGCTCGCAGACGGGCGGGCTTCGCCACGGCCGTCCTACGTTCACTCGCGCCAGTTCGTGAGGTTGCGCAGCCTTGTTTCCGCCTGCCGCCTCAAAAAAAGCGCCTCCCAGAATCACCCCTGACATAGGGCTGTCAGGAGCGGGTGCGAAGGATGGCGGGTGATCGCAACTGACTGCGATCCGACATCCCAAACCACGAACCAAGACCCACCCATGAGCCAGACAAATCCACCCACCGTCTCCTTCTCCCTCACCTGCAAAAGCGCCGCCGATGCGCTCGACTTCTACGCCCGGGCCTTCGGTGCGGTTGAGCTGTTCCGGCTCTCCCCGGCCCCGGGCGTGGTGCCGCATGCCGAGTTCATGATTGGGAACACCCACATCTACATTTCGGACGAGGCCCCTTCGGCCAATGCACTCGCCATCCCAGCGGGCGGCATGGCCCCCTGCGGCTTCACCATTCAGGTCGAGGACTGTGACAAGGCCTTTGAGCGCGCCCTCGCCGCTGGTGGCTCCCCGCTGAGCCCCTCCCGCGACCAGTTCTGGGGCAGCCGCACCGCCATGATCCGCGATCCCTTCGGCTACCGCTGGAGCTTCAGCCAGCACCTCGAAGACGTGCCGCCGGACGAACTCATGAAGCGGGCCCAAGCCTTCATGAGCGGAGGTGCCAAGTAGCCGGAGCGTCCTCCAGCCTCTGCCGTGAGGAGTTGCCTCCATCCGGCAGAGGCAAACACGCTAGGACAAGCTTTTGGATGAAGTTATTCACAATAGCCTCAATGTAACGTTAATAAGGTTTCCTTGACCTCCGAGCGCTCTACCGCTGAAATAGCGTGTTATGAGACGCCCTTGGATCAAGATCGAAACATGCACCCCGGACAAGCCGGAGATTTGCAGCATCGCCACCCACTTAAAACTGGATGAAGACACAGTGGTGGGCAAACTGGTACGGCTGTGGTCTTGGGCGGAACTGAACCGGATCGAGCCTAACGACTTGGGAGTTACGAAGGAGTTTCTGGACAAGCTGGTCGGGCGCAAAGGATTCGCAGCAGCGTTGATACAGGCCGGGTGGTTGATTGAGAGCCAGGGCAAGCTGAGCTTTCCGAATTTCAAACGGCACAACAGCCCGGTGGCGCAGAACAAAGCGCTTACCGCCAAGCGGGTGGCGAGGCATCGATTGAGGAAAGCCAAGACTAACGAAAAGATAACGAAAGAGCCGTTGCCTGAAGCGGTCCCAGAACCCGTCCCTGAAGCGTCTGTGGTGGCAGAAACCCCTATCTATGAGGTTGATGTTCCACGCGTAATTACGGAGACTGTAATGCTGGAATCCAGTAAAGTAGGGCTTATTGAGACTGCTCCAGAGCCTACTCCTGACCTAGGGCCTGATGTAACGCCCGAAGTGGAAGCTCCGAATGCCGCTATCGAGCCCGAGATTACACCCGCAGAAGTGGTAGAGATCCTCGCGGAGACCGTTGCCACCGAAGAGCCCGCACCCCGGAAGAGGCGCTCTAAAGCAGCGACAGAGGAAGCGGATCAGCCGTTACTTTTTTGAGGCTGCGTAACGATTGATGGTTACATGGAAAGGGGTCTAGAGATAGATATTCGCCAGTTATCCGCATGTTGATAGTTAACACATATGAAGTAATAAGTTGAATCCGGGCACTGAGATTCAGGTGGAGAGATTTTCCCGCGTTCGGCGACATTTCCTGCTCCTGAACGTAATATTCACATCTCACGCCTGAAACCAAGACTGCGTTACATGCATTAATCGATCCGGGGTGTCGCTGCCTTCCCTCTTGCAGATCATGCTGGTTACGAATCTGTCGTTAGAAACACCTGTGAGAAGTATTCTCTGTAACGACCTACCGTTACAAAACAGATTGCTACTCAGGTATTCACCGCCTGCTCAGGCTGCTGTATAGTTAACTTGGCTGAAGTAATATGCTGCAATGAGCGCCTGAATTTCAATGCCGCAAAACGGACAAAGGAACATGGGGTTCTCCTGGTATTGCGTCGTTTTTCTTACACAAGCATGAAACTTCTGGAGAGTTACTTAACAGCCCTCGCTCCATCCGAGCTTGCAGCCGTATTCTCGCGCCAGATGTAGCGTTGAGCCCATGCGTTCGGCTTTTGCTCAACGACGTCGGCAATGATCCCGCCCATGACGGGGGTGAACTTGAAGGCGTGGCCGGAGTCGCCCGCCGCAACAATGAGGCCGGGATACGCTGGATCGTGGTCGATCCAGAAGGCCCCGTCGAAGGTGTCGCAGTACAGGCAGACGCGGGTGGAGTGCAGAGGGGCGGTGGCCAAGGCTGGAAAGGTCTCGCGTAGAAAGGTGCGGTAGCGCTCCTCCTCCCCGGCGGGCAGGCTGCGTGGGTCATTCGCGTTCACGCGGCGACCGGGGCCGTGGTTCGCCACTTTGACGAGACCCGCCGCATTGGCCGGAAAGCCATACCAACCCGTCCTGCCGATGTCCGCTCCCCAGACAGGAAACTCGGGCGGGGTGAAAGGGCGTATGTCCTCGGGCTGGAAATGGAAGACGGTCTGGGCGGTGGCCCACATGACCTCACCTAGGTGCGGCAGCAGCGCAGGCGTCCAAGCTCCGGCAGCTACCAGGACGGCGTCGCAGTGCCACGTCAGCCCGTTGGCGGAGGTGATGCCGGTGCAGCGACCGCCCTCAAACAGCGGGCGCGGCTGCGGGACATTCTGGTGGATCTCCACCCCGGCCTGCCGGGCTTCGGCGGCCAAACGGGCAATGACGCGCCCGCTTTCCACCCAGCCGCCGACGGGGTTGAGGTAGCCGTCCCGGTAGAGCTCGGTGTTCCAAGCCGGGTGGAGCTCCCGGAGCATTTCGGCGGAGGTGCGGCGGAGTTCGTGGCCGCGCTGGGTGAGAAACTGATGGCTGTCGTGCTCAAAGCCGCCGGGCTGCATCGAGTCTCGGGACATGACGAGAAAGCCCGTCTCATGGTACAACTCCTCGCCCCAGCGGGCGTTCCACTCGCGCCAGCGCCGCAGGCTCAGCTCTCCCATGGCGGTGTGCTGCTCGTCGGCGGCGTAGTCCATGCGCACGACCTTGCTGATGTCCGTGGAGGCGGCGTCGGGGTGCGGGAGGGGGCCTTGGTCGATCAGCGTGACCTGCCAGCCCCGAGTGCGGAGCTCCAGCGCTGCCGTGAGGCCAAAACAACCGCCGCCGAGGATGAGGATGGTGGGAGGCTCGGAAGAGTTCATGGGCTCCAACAAGAGCCCGGCACGCCGGGCCGGCAAGAAAGTACTGGCGGGCTTCAGCCTGCTCCGGGCGAAACGTCGCGCTCGTCCCAGAGCGGGCTAAAGCCCGTGAGTACTTTGTCATTCATGCTGCACGGCCTCAAACACCGCTCCGCCGAGCAGGCGCTCGCCATCATACAAGGCACAGATCTGCCCTGGTGTGAGCGCGCGCTGAGGTTCCTTGTATTCCAGCTCTGCACGGCCATCGCCCAGCGGGCGGAAGGTCGCATCCCCCGCCGGACAGCGGTAGCGCGGCTGGGCCTGCAGCAGGCGCTCATCATTCAAAGGCAGGCCGGTGCTGGAAATGGAATGCAGGGTGGCCTTTCGTGCCCAGAGCAGCGGGGTGTCCGCATTCTCGATGGCAACGACGAGTTCATTGGTCTGCGGGCGCTTGGCCACCACCACGTAGGCCTGTTTGTGAATGGGACTGGCCACCCCATGCCCCTTGCGCTGACCCAAGGTGTAGAGATGCAGGCCGCGATGCTCGCCCAGCACCTTCCCTTCCAGATTCACAATCGGGCCGGGTTTGTCCTCCACAAAGGTGCGCAGAAAGTCCTCCATCTTCACCTGCCCGATGAAGCAGATGCCCTGGCTGTCCTTTTTCTCCGCTGTCTTGAGGCCGAACCCACGCGCCCGTTCCCGCAGCTCCGGCTTGAGCAGATGGCCGATGGGAAACTGCGCGATGCGCACCTGCTGCGGCTGCATCATGGCAAGGAAGTAGGTCTGGTCCTTGTTGGGGTCCGCACCGCGCAGGATGTGCCCATCCAGCTTTCTAGCATAGTGCCCGGTGGCGATGGCTTCAAAGCCGTGCTCCTGCGCCCAGTCCCAGAGCACGCCGAATTTCATCTCGCGATTGCACATCACATCCGGGTTCGGGGTGATGCCGGCCTGGTAGCCTTGAATCAAATACTTCACCACCTTCTCGCGGTATTCGGTCATGAGATTGACCACCCGAAACGGGATGCCGAGCTGCTTGGCGACGGCCTCCGCATCGGTGATGTCCTCCTCCCAGGGGCAGTGGCCGATGATGTTCTCCTCGTTGATCCAGTTCTTCATGTAAACGCCGGACACGTCATGCCCTGCGCGGACGAGCTCCGCCGCAGCCACGCTGCTGTCCACGCCACCGGACATGGCCATGAGGATTTTTAATGGAGAGGTTGGTTTCAAGATGGAAGTGCTCGCGAGCTTTAGCCCGTTCTGGATAGCTCCTCAAGCAGCCAGAATCCAGAACGAGCTAAAGCCCGCGAGTCCTTTGCCAGAACGCAGAGAGAACTAAAGTTCTCGACTCCTTTGTGCCAGGCAGTTTACTCGCGGCCGATGAAATCCGTCTCTTTTTCTCACTTGTCGTGGGTGCTGGCCTTGGTGCTGAGTTCCTGTGCTTCCTCCAAGACCCTGCCTGCACTGATGGTGCAGAGGCTGGGCTGGATGGATGAAGTGGCTGAGGCGAAACGAGCCAAAGGGCTGCCAATCACCGACCCTGTGCGCGAGGTGGAACTGCTGCGCACGATGACTCAGCTCGGCGTGGCGGCTGGGGTGCCGGCCGAACGGGTGCGCAGCTTTTTCTCCGGGCAAATGCAGGCGGCGAAAGTGCGGCAGGAGGAGTGGCTGCGGCAGCATCCCAGCGCCACCACCCGCAAGGTGCCAGACCTGACCGGAACGGTGCGTCCGGCGCTGGACAAGATCAGCGCGCAGATGATCGATCAACTTGCATTGAAAACCAGGAGCATGAGTTCCCTCTCAGTCAGGCTGACTCTTTCGGACGCGCAGGCTCGGCTGACCCGTGCCGGGTATTCTGCCGCTGTCATTGAACCAGCCGTGAAAGGGCTGCAGCAAGCTTTGAATCCAGATTCCCCACAAGGCAGCGTTCCTCTGATGAACGGGGCCTCTGCGCCTCCCTGAAACCGTTTTCTATTATCCTTTCCAGCGCTGGCAGGCGTGAAGCACGCTCCAGAACGGGGCAGGGACTGACTTTGCGCGTCCCTGCTGTCACACACGGCGGCATGCGGCTGGTGGCAGCCCTGTTCAAACCGGACTGCCTCGCCCCAAAAATGAACCCCGGCTTGATCTTTGCCAGCGCCGCATTCAGATGAGGGATGGCAAAGATTCAAAAAGTTCCCACAGGTGAGTTCCACTCCGGCTATGGCTGCATCATCATGGCCGCCGTGATCGGAGTCTTCGGCTTCATCTTGTGGTGGAGCTACTACACGCTGACGACCATGGACGCTGCCATCGCCGCCATCACGCAGACGGCTCCGGCCACCCTCCCGCCCGTGGCCGCCGTGCCTGATCTGAAGCAGAGGCTCACCGAGTTCGCCACCGCGGCCACCGAGGGCAAACCGGCCACGCTGAAGCTCAGCGTGGCGGATCTCAATGCCCTGCTCCTCCTCGCCCCGGATGGCGGCAACGGCAGCTACAAGGACATGCTGCGGGTGAAATCGCTCGATGCCGCCAAGCAGGTGATCGTCACGGAAGCCAGCCTGCCCATGAACACCGCCAAGTTCTGGGAGGATACGAAACGCTACCTCGTGGGCGAGGTGGACTTCACCCTGGTGACGACCGAGCTGGGGCCGGATGCCAAGGTCAGCGCCGTGCGAGTGCCGGGGAAGGCGGTGCCGGAGGAGATGGTCAAAGGCATGGCCATGTATGGCTACCTCGGCCCCTATCAAAACGACAAGACGCTGGGCCCGATCTTGAAGGCGATCCAGAAGTATCAGGTGGAAGCGGACGGGGTGGTACTTTCGACGGTGAAGTAATCCGGCATTCCCGAACCATGACTACCCTGCCCCAGCACCCCAATCCCTGGAGAACCGTCTCCACCCGGGAGACCTATGCCAACCCCTGGATCCGGGTGCGTGAGGACCAGGTGCTCAAACCCACCGGCGGCCCGGGCATTTACGGCGTGGTGGAATACAAGAACATCGCCGTCGGCGTCATCCCCATTGATGAGGAAGGTCACACTTGGCTCGTCGGCCAGTGGCGCTACTGCCACGGGCGCTATGAGTGGGAGATCCCCGAAGGCGGCTGCCCGGCAGGCGAAGCCCCCGCCGACACGGCAAAGCGTGAACTGCACGAGGAAACCGGCATCGTCGCCACCACGATCACTCCCCTGCTCTCTGGCATCCAGCTTTCCAATTCCACCAGCAACGAAGTGTGCGACATCTTCATCGCCACCGGTCTCACCCATTCCGAGGCCCAGCCCGAGGACACCGAAGAACTGAAAGTCCTGCGCCTGCCGCTGACTGAGGCCATTCAAATGGCCCGCGATGGGCGCATCCGCGACAGCGTCAGTGTGCTCGCTTTGCTGGCGGTGGATGGACGGAGATTTTGACGTCCCAATCGCCCCCTTTTAATCCTCCTCGGAAGGAAAGAGCAGCCAGCGGTCTGCCAGCAGGTTGGTGATCTGGACGCAGCCGTCCGATTGAGCGTGAATGGGATAGCGCAGGCGCAGGGTGACGAGTGATTTGGAACCGGGCGGCTTGATGGCGGGCAGCGGCGTGTCATCGGGCAGCTTGTGCGGCAGAGGCACGCCGATGAGATTGGCCATGGCAATGCCGAGGGCGCTGTTCCGCTGGACGTAGCCTGTCACGGAGTGCTGGCCATCTGCGCTACGCAGCTTCACGGCCAGCCAGTTCCAATGGTCGCTGAACTCGTAGTTGTAGTAGCTGCTCTCACTCGCGATGGCGCGCATGACCACCTCCCGGGGAGAGCGCTGCTTTTTAAAATCGGACCAGTCCACCTCGCACCAGGCGTTCAGCGACTCCCAATCCAGCAGCAGCTTGCCACTACGGGTCTGGTGAAAGTTGGCGCGCAGGCCGGCATCCGGGCGGGAGGGGCAGGCAAACTGAAGATTGAGCACGCGGGATTTTCCGGCGACGAGGTAGCCAGCCGCCAAAAGCGGGCCCGGATCAAGGTCGTGGCCGCCGCGCTTTTCGTAGTACTCCCGCATGCGCTCCTCCGTGCGCTCGGGCTGAAACACCATGGGCCGTCGGTCCTCGTTGGAGGAAGCTTTCAAAAAGGCCTCGAACAGCGCCTGCGCCTCGCTGACCTCCGGTGCGTCCAGCTTCACCCTGTCAAAATGCATCGCCATCGGCTTCTCGCTGTTTTCATACAACTGCCCAGGGGGCTGCCCCTGTCTCACGGCGTCTGCTTTGGCGATCGTCTGCAGTGTCACCCCAGGTTGTTCTGGCTTGGCGGGAACTGCGGGGAGCTTTGCGGCGGAGGCCGGTGCAGCCACCGTCGGAGTGAGGCCCATCACCGAGGATCCTGCAGGCAGAGGCCGTTGGGTGATTTCTACACGAGGCTGAGGCGGTGGCGCTGGCGGAGCAAAGAGCTTGATCCCATACCAGCCGGATGCGCCCAGCGCCCCAACGAGACCCAGGCTCATGAGCAGAAGCCGGTAGTCGGTGTGGCCGCGTTGAAGGCGGGGGTGTTTCGCGGAGCTTAAAGGGGCGGCAATGAAGGTCATCGGGGCAGACGAGTAACGGGAACAGTAGTTTATAATGAGTTTGCAAGTCCGTCTGCTGCCGGTTGCCTTAGATTGCAGGATGGCTTCGACTCAGGGTGCTGCGTTGAACTCTCCCTCATGGAACCATGAGGCTATGCTTAGTGGGCCATCTGCTAATAAATACTATGCTCTTTCATATCAACCATATGAAACCAGCCACCACACGCTTCCATTCCCGGCCAGTCCCTTCCTCATCTTTAGCCGGATATCTCACGGGCGTGGTGGGTGGCAGCCTGCTGCTGGCAGCTCCGCAGGCAGAGGCCTCGGTCACCGCCATTACTTTTGGGTTTGGCTCGGTTTTGGACGCCTCTGACGGCAGCAGCTACAGCATCTCCACGACTCCGAGCTTTGGCACCATGAGCGCATGGGCGACCTATGACGTTGACATGATGATGGGTGGCCCAGGGGTGACCACCCTCCGGTTTGGCACGGAAACGTATCAATACAGTGGCCGTGTATACCAGCAAGGAGCCGGCAATTACAGCGGATATGGGATCGGCCTTGCCTCCTTTCTGGCGGATGGCACCGTCATCGGAAACGGGGGCAACGGCGTTCTGGGGATGGCCTACTTTGCCTCCCCCCAGCCTGCGCGCGATGTAACCACCGATCAGCTCAACCAAAATATCGGATTTCAAACCAGCGCCGGAAATTGGGGCTGGGCCAATGTGAGCTGGGATGCGACGGCCAAAGCACTGACTTTCAACTCCGCGTATGTGGAGTCGGTAGCCGGACAGTCCATCACCGTGGGAGACACGGGTGTCTCGGCCGCCCCTGAGCCCAGCCGTGCGCTGCTGGCGCTGGCCGGGATGGCAGGTGTAGCGCTGAGGCGTCGGCGGAAGCGGGTTGCCTGATTCCGTGAACGGATTTATCCCAAGGCTCGGGCTTGTGCTGCCCGCGCTTTTTTTCACCCATGAACACTCGCAGGAAACGACTTCTTCTCGTCGGTTGGGACAGCGCGGACTGGAAAATCATCCAGCCGCTGGTGGATGCCGGGCAGATGCCTGCGGTGCAGCGGCTTCTTGAAGAGGGCACCTCTGGAAATCTGACGACGCTGGAGCCGCAGCTTTCGCCCATGCTGTGGACGAGCATCGCCACGGGAAAGCATGCGTACCACCATGGAGTGCCGGGTTTCACGGAAGTGAATGCGGCGGGTCAGGTGGTGCCCGTTTCAGCCGCCACACGGCGCTGCAAGACGGTGTGGGAGATGCTGGGGGAGCGCGGGCTCAAGAGCCATGTGGTGAGCTGGTTTGCCACGCAGGGGGAGCAGCATCCGCAGGGCTGCATTGTCTCCAATTTGTACAACAACTTCAAGCATCAGGAAGAGGACGCGCCGGAAGACTGGCCCGCCCCACCTCCTGGCACGTACTGGCCGGAGGAGCTGGCGCAGCACCTCAATGAACGGCGAGTGAGCCCCTGGGACATCGACCCCGATGAAGTACTGCGTTTGTTTGTGCCAAATGCGCCCGACATTGATCAGAAGAAGGACAAGCGTCTGTGGCATCTGGCCGAACGCCTCGCGGAGGCCAGCAGCGTCCACTCCGCCGCGTGCTGGCTGATGGAGAACCGGACGGACTGGGATTTCACGGCGATCTATTACCGCGCCATCGACGAAATCTGCCACGAGTTCATGCCGTTCCACCCGCCACAGATGCCAGGCGCACCGCAGGCGGACTTTGAGATGTACAAGGACGTGGTGAACAGCGCCTACCGGTTCCACGATTTGATGCTGCTACGCCTGATGCAGCTCGCGGGTCCGGACACGGCCATCGTGCTGGTGAGCGATCACGGCTTCCACAGCGACCACCTGCGTCCCAGATTCACCCCGCGTGTGCCGGCGGGCATCACCGTGTGGCACCGTCCGCAGGGTGTGTTTGCCGCCATGGGCCCCGCCTTCAAAAGAGACGCGCTGATCTACGGCGCGCGCCTGCTGGATGTGACGCCCACCCTCCTGACGTACTTCGATCTCCCCGTGGGGCAGGACATGGAGGGCCGCGTGCTGCGGGAGGCCTTTGTGGAAGCCCCGGAGGTGAAGAGCATCCCCACCTGGGAAAGCGACACCCTGCCCCGTCCCGCACCAAGCTCCCGCTTCACGGATGAGGATAACAAGGCGCTGCTGCAGCAATTCGTCGATCTCGGCTACATCAACGAAATCTCCGATGATCCTGGAGAAGCTGCCGAGGAGACGAACCGGGAGAACACCTGGAACATGGCGCGTGCCTGCATGGACACCGGCCGCCACGAGCAGGCACTGCCGATGCTGGAGGACATTTATCACCGCTATCCCGAGCGACTGGATTACGCCCAGGTGCTGGCCCGCTGCTACCTGAGACTGGGCCTGCTGAACGAAGCTGAGCAGACAGTGGCCGCGTGTCTGGAAGGCTTTGGCGACAAGACCGGCACGCACATGATCCAGGCAAACATCGCCATCGAACGCAAACAGCCCGCCCGGGCGCTGGAGCACCTCGCCATCATCGCGGAGCAGCGCCCGAAGGATCTGCAATACCTCAGCCTGCGCATTGAGGCGCTGCTCAAGCTGCACCGCTGGGAAGACTGCCAGCAGACCTGCCACACCGCGCTTGAGATCGATCCCCACAACGCTCTGGCCCACATCGGTCTCGCCCGCTCGGCGCTGCACCTTGGTCAGCCGGAAAAGGCGGTGGAGCATGCGCTCGCCGCCACAGGCTTCCAATACGGCAATCCACGCGGGCATTTCCTTCTCGGGGCCGCTTTGGTCACGCTGAAGCAATGGGATGCCGCCTCGCAGGCTCTTGGCATCGCCACGCAGCTCGCGCCGCATTTTTATCCGGCGTGGCGCTATCTCGCCATGGCCCTGCGCGGCCAGGGAAAAACCGAGGCGGCCGAGGGTGCGGTGCTGAAGTTGAAACTCCTACGTGCGGAGCATGGAAAACATGAGCGCGAGCGCACCCAGCGCGTCCGCCAGGAAAGCGCCGCCCGCGTTCCCGCCCTGGCAGAGGAAGGGCGGCGTCGGCTCAGTGAAAAACGTGGGCGTGAGGCCGCCAGCAAAAGTGACATGCCGGCCGATCAGGAATTCGTGCTCGTCTCCGGCCTGCCACGCAGCGGCACCAGCCTGATGATGCAGATGCTGCGCGCCGGCGGCATGGATCTCATGTGCGATGGCCAGCGTGCCGCTGATCGTGACAATCCCGAAGGCTACTGGGAGTGGGAAGACATCAAAAATATGCCCAAGCGCCCGCTGCTCATCGAGCAGGCCCATGGCAAGGCAACCAAAGTGATCAGCGCCCTGCTCCCCGCCCTGCCGCTGAAGCACAAATTCAAGATCATCTTCATGAAGCGCCCGGTGCAGGAGATCGTGGCCAGCCAGTGGCAGATGCTGGAAAACAAGGGCACAAACCCCAAGACCGAACGCGAGCACCTGGAGCAGGCACAACAGAAACACGCACTCGATATGCTCGAAGTCCTGCGCAAACACTCGCGTGTGAGCCTGCTGGAGGTCGATTACCCCGCGCTTGTGAAGGAACCACAAACGTGGGCCGGGCGTGTTGCAGATTTCCTCGGCGATGAACGCCTTCCCAAGCGTGAGACGATGCCTGGCGTCGTAAAACCCCAGCTTTATCGTCAGCGCAGCGCATGATGTCCCCCGTGCTCTGGCTCTTCGGTCTCCCCTCCTCCGGCAAAACGACGCTCGCCAAGGCGTTACGCGAGCATTTTCAGCAAAGCGGCCGCCAAGTGGTGCTGCTGGACGGAGATGAACTCCGCGCCGGACTCTGTGCGGATCTCGGATTCAGCGATGCGGACCGCAGCGAAAACCTGCGCCGTGCAGCCCACCTGGCCCGGCTTCTAAGCAGCCAGGGGCAGCTCGTCATCGCGGCCTTTGTGACGCCGAAGGAGCACCACCGCGAGCTGGTGCGCGGGATTCTGGGAGAAAGCGTACGGCTGATCCACATCGACTGCCCGCTGCAGGTATGCATCTCCCGTGATGTGAAAGGCCTCTACGCCAAAGCAGCCGCCCGGCATATGACCGGAATGACGGGGGTGCAGGATGAGTTTGACCCGCCCGCGAATGCAGACGCCGTCGTACCCACTCATGAGATGACCGTGGCGGAGGCGGTGGAAAGCCTGCGGCTCATGCTGATGGCGTGACAAATGCGCAAGATAACAAAAGGTGAGGTGCAAACGGCCTTGTCTGAACGACGACGCGATGACAGAGTGAGAAACCCATGAACACAGAGCAACTGGAACAACTCAAGACACTGGTGGCAGAAGCGGACGATCTGCCAGAAGCCGCGAAGACCAAGCTGCTTGAGCTGCTGGCACAGACCGAGACAACAGCCAGCTCTTCCGAGCCGGTGAGCAGCGAAGGGCAGCTCCTTTCTTCGGTGGAAGAATTCGAAGCCGCGCACCCGGAAGCGACGGGTTTTATGAGCCGTCTGGCCACGGTTCTGGCCAACATGGGGATCTGAAGTGGAACCCACACTTTCAAAAGAACCTAGAATCCGCCTTTGACAGAACTTAGGAGGCGTGTAGTTTCGCGCCCCTTTTTCCCCGAGGGAATGTCGCCATGCCAAACACACAAGTTATTCTCAAAGAACAAATCAAAGGCCTCGGAGCCGAAGCTGATGTCGTCAGCGTGAAGCGCGGTTTTGCGCGCAATTTCCTGCTTCCCCAGGGCAAGGCTTATGAAGCCACCAAGGGCAACCTCCGCTACACCGAGCGCCTCAAGGCCGTGCGCGCTGAGCGTGAAGCCAAGGAAGTCGCTGAAGCTGAAAAGATTGCCTCCAAGCTGAAGAAGGTGAAGCTGAAGCTCACCCTCTCCACCGGTCAGGGCGGCAAGGCATTCGGTTCCATCACCACCATCGACATCGCCAAGGCTCTTTCCGAAGAGTCCAAGATCGAAGTGGACCGCCACATGATCGTGCTGGAAAAGCCGATCAAGAGCACCGGCAACTTCGAAATCGTCGTCAAGCTCGGCCACGAAATCACCGCCACCGTCAAGCTGAACGTCTCCGCCGTCGGCGAAGCCGCACCTGCTGAAGAAGACGCTGAATAAGCGGGCCGCTCCAGTTTAAAAACCCTCTGCAAAGCCGCGTGAACAACGCGGCTTTGTTATTTTTTAGCATTGTGCGGAAAACGGGGAGCTGGGTCGAAGTTGTTGTGCACAGCCTAATGCGCACACGCCGGTGCAAAAAGACTCGAAAGAGACACTTCCGTACCGGGTATTGATATTGACAATCATGCCTCCGGTTTGGAGCATGCCCTCACTCACCATGAAGAAATACAACGTCGGAATCATCGGATACGGCTGGGCCGCCAGCGCTCACATTGACGCCATCAACAAAACCAAGCAGGGCCAGGTCACCGCGATCTATTCCTCCCGCAAGCTGGACGATGCGGAGCTGACCGCCAAGCACGGCACCCCCATCAAGAGCTACCAAAACCTTGATGAGATGCTGGCCAATCCAGACATCCACGTGGTGGACATCTCCAGCTACCCCAGCCAGCACCGGGATCAGGCCATCAAGGCGGCCAATGCGAAGAAGCACATCATCCTCGAAAAGCCGATGGCCAATTCCCTGCAGGAAGTGCGGGAGATCGTCGCCGCGGCCAAGGCCAATGGCGTGAAGGGTTGCGTGTGCTTTGAGTGCCGCTTCTCGAATCAATTCCAGGTCACCAAGGCGCTCATCGATGAAGGCCTGCTGGGCAGCATCCATTACGGCGAAGTCGATTACTACCACGGCATCGGTCCTTGGTACGGTCAGTTCCGTTGGAACACCGGCAAGAAGGACGGCGGCAGCGCCCTGCTCACCGCCGGCTGTCACGCGCTGGATGCCCTGCTCATGGTCATGGGCGGCGAAATCGAAAGCGTCACCAGTTTCTCCACCAAGACGCAGAGCGAGATCTTCAAGCCCTACGAGTACGACACCACCAGCGTCACGCTGATCCACTTCAAGAACGGTGCCGTCGGCAAAGCCGCCGCCGTGGTGGACTGCCTGCAGCCCTACTACTTCCACACCCACCTCTGCGGCAGCCAGGGCAGCCTTTTGGACGACAAGTTCCACTCCATGAAGCTGCACACGGACAAGCACGCCTGGAGCAAGCTCTCCATGAAGATGCTCGATTCCGGCGACGTGAGCGACCACCCTTACGAGACACAGTTCCAGGCCTTCTTTGATGCCCTGGATGAAGGCAAGGACATGCCTCTGACCAGCTTCCCTGAAGCGCTGCGCACGTTCGAAGTCATCTTTGCCTCCGACAAAAGCGCCGAGCAGGGCGGCAAGCCGGTGCGCATTGCGGATCTCGACTGATCGGCACATCTGCGGATTGATCTACAACCGCGTGGCGCTTCTGCGTCACGCGGTTTTTTGTGCCTGCACTCTGCGCACCGCTACCACACCAGCACTTCCTCCTCTTCCCGAGGAGGAGCCGCAGCGGCATGGCTGGTTTTGGCGAAGTCGTAGATGATCGGGATGCTCATCAGCCCGGTCTTGCGGTCGTCAAACCAGTCGGAGTAGAACGGCCTGCCAAAGACACGAAATCCCATGGACTGGTACAGCGGCAGCAGTCGCTTGCCGGATTTGGTGACCACATGCGCGGCCTTCTGATTTCTGGCATACTCCTGCATGGCCATGGCCAGTTGCATCAGCGGCATGCCGGTGATGCTTTTCCGCGCACAGCCGCGTGAGACTTCCATGATGAGCCCGCCCTTGGGAAACACCAGGTCCTGCGCATCAGATTCACTCTGCAGTTCCAGCCTAGGCACCTCATCACTGCGCAGCATGCGGATCACGCCGGTGATTTCTTTGGCTGAGTTGAAGAGTGCAAAATGATGGGCGAATTCATCAAACTCATCAATCTCATGAATCAGGCCTGTCGTGTAAACCTCGCGCCGAATCTGCGCGATGATGGATCGATGTTCGTGAAAAGGAATCTCCTGGACCATGGCTTGATAAACTGCCTCTCTTGATGATAAAAGAGAGTGCCTGAAGCAAAACTAAATACGTCTAAATAAAGATTAAATTTTAGCTCATCCTGCAGGCGTTCTTCAGCTTAACCGAGATCATTGATGCCCCCCGCCCCGGCCTTTTCCGCTGCAGCCAGCTCAATCAAACGCACCTCCGGCGGGCAGACAAAACCGGCGGGTGCCTTGTCCGGCAGCAGGATGCGGAAACGGCGCAGGTCTTTTATCCTCAGCATTTCGTACTGCTTTCTGAGATTCTCACCCGTCAGAGGCAGATCACTTGGAAATGCCCAGAGTGCGGAATAGCCGGACTGATCGTGATGAACAAGCCCTGCGCTGCTCAAAAAATCCGCCACGGGCCCAGCCAGCCGGTTCCACCTCAGCAGCAGAACGTGGTTGGCGGTGATGTGGCCATCGTCCCGGGTGAATCCGTCCATCCACTTGCCCTTGTAGCGCGTCAGACCATCACGCAAAAAAGCCCTGCTGCTGCCTAGAAGGATGCGGGTGCAGCCCATCTGCCGGGCATGACTCACGGAATTGATGTAGAGAGCGGCCAGAGCCCCCATACGCAGGAGGTCCTGCCGCCCATTCTTCACTCCTGTCACCACCAGGTTGTAGGCCCTGCCCTGCTTCATTACCAGATCTGCGGCCACACGTTCTCCCCCCAGTGTCAGCCACTGGATGGCCCCAAAGCGAAAGACCAGCCGCAGCATCCAGCGGGGTGTCAGGCGGGCGTTGGTCGTGTGCCTGCCCAGAATGTACGGCTTGTAGAATTGCTCGTAAAACAGATCAAAATCACCCGCTGCTTTGGATAGATGACTCCCAAAGGCATGCTTTTTGACGCGTCGTAAATCCGAGGCCACGCTGTCGCGAAAATGAGACCGATCCGGCTGTTTCTCGGAAACCGCCTGCCAGGTGGAGATCAAGGGCGGCATCGCCAGATAGCCTTTCCCCAAAAACAGCCAGGCTGAAACGCGATTGATCCCCACGAGGGTCAGGTCGGCTGCAACCCGTCGCTGGTTCAAATGTCGCCGCAGGCGCCACACGGGCACCAGCGTGGTATTTTCCACCACCGGTGCTCCTGCGAAAAAATACGTGCCGACCTGCTCCGCCCAGCGTGGCATCCCGGCCGCGAGCAGGCGGACATTCTGACCGGACACGTGCGCGGTGCCGCTGAGCTCCTGCACGGACACACGCCAGCTCGTGAAGGGCAGGCGCAGCGCCACCCAGCAGCGCAGCAGTGAATGTAAAAAGGCAATCATGAGGACCGTGAGAGGCTTTGGATTGATGAGTTCACCTCGGGAAAGATGGTTTCACGGCTCAATTCAGATGCTGCAAGTTCGCAACACTTCAACTGTTCCGGCCCTCCCTCACGCACCGCAGTCAGGGGGATGAGGCTGACATTGGCCGGGCAGACGAATCCCGCAGGCGCATCTGCCGGCAGAAGGATGTCAAAGCGCCGCAGGCCGGCGGTGTCCAGCTTGTCATACTCCTGCTTCAGAATCTCGGACGTAAGCGGCTGGTCATGGGGAAAGACCCAGAGGGCCGAGTAACCGTCCTGATCATGATGAATGAGGGAGGTCTGGCTCAGAAACTCAGCCACCGGCCCTGCCAGGCGGTTCCAGCCAATCAGCGTGACGCAATTGGCGGAGATGAATCCCTCATGGCTGCGCAGGCCTGAGGACCACTTGCTCTTGTAGCGAAAAACCCCGTCATGCAGGGAGGGCATGCTCCCACCCATGTTGAGTTCCGTGCAGCCCAGCCGTCTGGCTTCCTGCATCGCGTGCACATAGAGCGCACTGAGCGCCCCCTCTTTGAGCAGATCCACCCGCCCATCCAGCACGCCGTTCACCCGTTTGATCAGCTCCTTTCCCTTGATCGTGAGAATCCCACCGGCCACCTTTTCCCCCTTGCGAGACACCCATTGGATCATTCCCTGGCGGAACACATATCGCATCATCCAACGGGGAGAGACCATCGACATGTCACCATGCCGTGCCGTGACGTGAGGACGGTGAAACATTTCCCAAAAAAGGTCGAAGTCCTTCTTCTCCCTGCTGAGGTGGCACTCAAACTGTTTCGTTCGTATGCGGCGGAGGTCGGTCCTGGCATTGCGGTGCGTGCGCCCGAATTCCCGCAGATCCTCTGGCACATTCATCCAACTGGTGATCCACCTTGGCACCGCAAGGTAGCACGTCGTGTTCAGAAACAGACCGGCGGACACCCGGTCAATTTCGATGTCCACCAGGTCGGCTTCAGCGCGCCACTCTTCGACAAGGCTCTGCAGCCGCCAGACAGGCACCCGCGTTCGACGCACCTCGGCAGGCTCCTGCGCAAAGAAGCGTCCGGTGATGAATGCGGACCGGGGGCCCGCGCTGAGCAGCACCACCTCCCGGCCTGAAACCCGCGCAGGCCCGCGCAGCAGCGCCACCGGCACACGCCAGTGGATGAACGGCAGCACGATTCGCACGCACCTGCGCAGCAAGGTTTGCAGCTTCATTGAAAGGGCGGCCTCAGGCGTATTCCAGCAGCGCCTTGATGACCTTGCGCTCAGCCACGGCATTGAAGGCAGCGTTGATCTGCTCCAGCGGGAAGCGGTGTGTGATAAAATCCGCCGAGGTGAGCCTGCCCTCGCGAATCCACTGGCAGAGAGCGGCCTGGGACTCCTTCTCATAGCGGCGCGTGGGCCACTGATGGACGAAGAGATTGAAATTGAAATCGGCCTTCGCTTTGTCGATGTGCAGCACGCCGTGGGTGAGCACGCCATAGATGCAATGGGAGCCGCCACGGCGCAGCAGCGGCAGTCCCTGCTGCACGATATCGGGATGACCGACAGCATCGATGACGGCATCAAGCTTTTTGCCGCGAATCTTGGAAAGCTCGCCGATTTCCAGGTCACCCGGCGCAAAGGCCGCGTCTGCACCAAAGGCCAGCGCCTTGGCCTGCTTGTCTGCATGCCGGTCCACGATGCCGATCCACCCGAGGCCAAACAAGCGGCCGAGTTTCACAAAGCTCAGGCCCACCGGACCGGCGCCATAGATCAGCACGTCATCTCCAGGCTGGAGGTGAAAGTCACGAAAGGCACCAAGCACCTCGCGCCAGGTGCACAGCAGCACGGCCTGCTCCGGCGGGATGTCGGCATCCACACGGGTCTGGATTTCGAAGACCTCCACCCAGCCGTGAGCCTCATCTGCCACACCGTCTGCGACCATGGCATCATGATCATTGGCCAGGGTGTACTCTCCAAAGCCTCCCCAGCCGGAATCAACGCCCTCTGTTTGCAGATCGAAAACAAGTCCGCCGACCGCACGATCCCCCACCTTGAAGTTCTTCACCTTGTCTCCCACCTCCTCCACGATGCCCACGCCTTCATGGCCGAGAGCAAAGGGGAACTTGTCCTCCATGCCGGGAAATTTGCCTGCGAGCAGTTCGGAATCCGTGCGGTTGCACAGGCAGGCGCATTCCGTGCGTACCAGCGCCTGATACGGCCCGGGCCTGGGCTTTGGCGTGTCGAGGATTGCAAGTTCTCCTGGTGCGATGGCGATGACGGACTTCATGGGGCGCTGAGAGTAAAAAGGGATGAAGAAGTGAAAAGTGGAATCCCCAGCGTCAGGCCCTTTTCACTTCTTCACGCCGTCTCATCCGGCAGCGGCACATTCTGCTCCACCTTGCCGGTGCGAGGGTCCGGGTTGAGCCGCGTCACGATGCGTGCCGTGCATTTCACCCTGGTGCATCCGCCTTCATCCAGGCAGCGGCGCATCAGGGCTTCCAGGCGCTGGTGCAGCACAGCGGCATCGACGCCCGGCTGCGGCACAAACAAACACTCCACAGCATCCGGCCCCGTCTGCCGAAACTGATAGATGGCGACCTCCGGCTGCTCGTCCATGAAGAACAAAAAATTGGTGCCGATGAACACGCTTCGGTCCGGAGTCTTGAACACGTAGCACATCGTGCTGCGGCCAATGATCTGCTCGATGCGCTTGAACGGCCAATGGTCATCCACCGGCCCGAGTTTGACTCGGTCATTGATCCGGTAGCGCAGCAGCGGTAGCGCCTTGTTGATGAGTTGCGTCACCAGCGCGTGGTCGGAGAGAACGCCATCGGGCACCGGCTGGTCGGCCGCGTCCACCGCCTCAAACACCAGCATGTCATCGTGGCAGTGCAGGTGCTCCATGCCCCGCCATTGCCGGGCGATGCCGAGCGTTTCGCCACAGCCATACATGTTGAAAGGTGCGATGCCAAAAGCCCTGCGACAGAGATCGCGGATGCCAGGCGTCACGGCATCTCCTCCGGCCCAGATGTAGCCCTTGTCCTGGGGCATGCGGATGTCCAGTTCGCCATTGAGCTGCGCCTGCGCCAGGCGTCCAAACAGAGAGGCATAGCCCATCATCGCGTCCGGTTGAATGCGCTGCACCTCGGCCAGGATTTCATCCCAAGGGGCGGTGATGTTGATGCTGTGGTAGGTGCAAAACAAGGAGCCAACCCAGGGCCGTGTCGCATACAAGGCCGCAGAGACGGAAGGTGCCGTGGCCGTGACGAAGGCCAGGACCTTCAGCCGCCTGCGAAACACCGGCAGCGGCGGCTGGCTGGCGCTGTGCGGAGAGGTGGAGTTGCGCAGGTTCTGGCAGGCATGCCCCCAGTCCACGGAGGCGATGTCATGCGGAACCGCAAAGCCCGGACCTGTGGTGCCGGAAGTGGTGCTGACCATCCAGCGGCCATGAAGCAGCGTCCCCCAGTTTTTCGGATCATGCAGAAACTTCTCCAGCTCAGCGCGTCGCAGGCGCTTGTCTGGCACAATCTCATCCCAGTGCTCCAGCATCAGCTCCTTCGTCATGGGCGGAATGTCCGTGATCTGGCAGCGCTCGACATCGATGCCCGCCAGATGCTTCCGGTAAAAGGGGCTTACCTCCAGCGCATAGCGTGCCATGGCACGCCAGCGGCGCTCCTGGAGCTTCAGCAGGTCCGCACGGCTCATGAAATGGGCTTCCTTCAAGGCCCGGCGGGCGCGAAGAATGTTGAACAATCGACTCATGGCTCTCTCCTGTCATGCGGACGAGTGTGAGTCAAGACATGAGGGGGTGAGCAGAAGGACCGTGGTCGCGAAGGGGAACCCTGTGTAAAACCAGTCCCCCATCCCGGACTCCTCCTCGTCCAGCGGAACGGCCTGCCGTCAGCACGGATCAGTCCACAGCAATCATGCTGTGAAGCGGGATTGTGCGCCACTTGCCGTCGTTGATGGCCCATTCCAACGGTCCGAAGATCCACTCATTGGCGGCGATCGAGTCGCCCAGCCGAAGGCGCATTTTGTCCGAACCCGGCAAGGGCGCGACGACAACGTAGCGATGCTGGCTGCCTTCCAGCAGAAACTCGCAGGGCTTTCCATCCACGGTGAACTTCAGGCGCTCGCTGCCGCTGGCCCGTGCCGTGCGCAGCTTGACGCTGCGGATCTTCCCTGACAAAAGAAGCACGCCTTCCAGCGTGACCGATGTCTTCTTGGGCGGCAGCTTGATGGCCTTGTTATCCCAGACGCTGCGCTTGCCATCAAGGGTCAGCACCAGGCCGTTTTCGATCTTGCCTGTGATTTTGCCGTCGGCCAGATCGCTTTCCAAGCTCTTGCGCACAGCGTCGATGGCGTTTGCCTGCTGAAGGTCTCCGGCTTTGGTGGCCTCCCTCAGCGCCGGTTCAAGGTCGCGGAAGTACTGCCCCTTGGCAGCGGCGAGGCTGTCGCGGTACTGGTCTCGTGCGGAAACGAGGCTGACCCGCTTGAAATCCGCTGTGACCGCCGTGCCTGCGGCAGCCTGCTGCTTTGCGGCATTGATCTGGTTTGCCTCTTCCAACGCACCGGATTTCATGGCGTAGGCAAGGTTGCGGTCCAGTTCCTCGACCATGCGCTTGGAGGCCGCTGTGACGCTCTGCTGAAAGCGTGCTTGAGCCCGGGCGGCAGTGGGAGATTTGAAGGCGGGGGCTTCCGCGCCGAATCCAAGGCTTGCGCCCAGAACGAGCATCGTAAGGGCGCGGAAGGCGGACAGCAGAGGGCGTGCGGCGGAGGAGTTCATCGCGAAAGTCGGCAGTTAAAGAGGGTAAACTATCGTAATGGGCAGGAGGGTGACAATTCAAAAATCACGCCCGCCCGCCCTTGGGTTTGTCCTTGCCCGTACGGGTGCAGGCTGGAATACGAGAGGCCGTCTTCTGCCCGGCATCCCTGCACGTCCCATTGGCGAAATCGCGGTCATTTCAGCCCGGGAGCAGGCAGGACAGGCGCAACCATTCGCCACATCCGCACTGGAAATCCGTACAATTCTTGCTTTGTAAAATGACCCCATGCTCCGCAAGACATTTGAATACCTGCTCTGGCCCCTGATCCTCGTTGCTGCCTTGATCCCCACCGGCATCGGCATTGCGCACAAGCAAGGGCCGGTGGCCTTTAACATCACCTACTTCAGCCTTGCGGCGTTGTTGTACTTTCTGGAGCGCGTCTATCCGCATGAGAAGGCCTGGCTGCAGTCGGACGGGCAGGAGTTCCCCGACTTTGCGCACACGGCCTTCACCAAATCGTTTGTGCAGCTCCTCATCGTGTCCGCCACAGTGATCGGTCTGGCAGACGTGGTGGGAGGCGATCAGGGCACAGGGTACTGGCCCAATCACTGGCCGATGTTTTTCCAGGTGGTGCTGGGTTTGGTGATCGCGGAGTTTGGCCTGTACTGGGCGCACCGCATCGCGCACGAGTGGATGCCGCTGTGGTACTTCCACGCGGTGCATCACAGCAGCAAGAAGCTGTGGTTTTTCAACACCGGGCGCTTCCACATCGTGGACACTCTCAAGAGCATGATCTTCTCCGCACCGCTGCTGGCGCTGGCAGGCGCGCCGCAGAGCGTGGTGCTGTGGTTCGGAGCCATCACCGCCTACATCGGCTTTCTCACGCATGCCAACATCCAGATGCGCTTTGGCTGGCTGAACTACATCTTCAACACCCCTGCCCTGCACCGCTGGCACCACTCCATGGACCTGCGCGAAGGAAACAAAAACTACGGCGAAAACCTCATGCTGTGGGACATCATCTTCGGAACGTACTACGACGACACCAACCGTCGCCCCCCGGTGGAGATCGGCATCAAGTCGGCCATGCCCCGCACCTTTTGGGGCCAGGTGGTGGAGCCCTTCCGCTGGCACAAGTTTCAGTCATCTGCCAAAGAAGGCACCCACAAGCACGAGTTGCTGTAAAAAAAGGGCACCACATCCCCCTGAAAACGACTTGCCGCACTCCGATGCCCATGCGAAGCATCGCTCCCCGAACAACGCGCCCGTAGTTCAACGGATAGAATGGTGGTCTCCGAAGCCGCATATCCAGGTTCGATTCCTGGCGGGCGCACCAGCCGGAAAAACGGCTGGAACCGTTGTAAAGCAAGTTGTTCAGCCCCAAGTGGCAGATTTGACCCAAAGGTGCTCTCATGACCAGCTAATGCATGGAAATGCACCGACATGAGGCCGAAAACAGTTGCAAATCAGTTACGGTCACAGCGGGTCCGAAACCAGTAGTGTTCGGCAGGGATCATGCCACGGAGCGGAGGAAGATGGTTCAGGAACATCATGCTGAGTCGTTGCATTGCCAGCCCATGCAGAGGGGGCAGCGGCTCTCCATGGTGCTTGGTTTGCAGGCATGCGCAGCCCTGACACGACACCTTGCGGCGCTGTGCCTGTTCTCAGGCCTGCGGTTTTTTAAGCAGCGTGCCGTAGCGTGGCACGCGCACATGCGCGGCGCGGCGTATCTCCGCCCTCATGGCTTCTGCGAGCTCCGCATCACTGGCCTGCTTCATCTGGTGGAAGGCCAGCATCTCCATGAGCCGCTTGCTCGGCTTGCGGCCCAGCCGCTGTGTCAAAAGCACCGCGCAGATCAGCGCCGTGTAGATCTGGATGGCCACGCCGTTCTCGCTCTCCGCCAGCCAGTGCCGGCATGGCAGCAGGCATTTGAGCCAGCGAAAAAAGCCCTCCACCTCCCAGCGTCGGCGGTAGAGCTGCGCCGCGCTGAGCTGCTCCGAGCTCTGGTTGGTCACCAGCCACACCGGCTCCTCCATCTGCTCATGATCCACCACAATGAGGCGAAACGGGCCGCGCTCATAGCGCGCGGTGCGCCCGAGCACGACGTCCTCGTCACGGCACACGCCGGCGGCAAGGTCCTGCGCGCTGAGTTCGCGGCTGTGCTGGGTCTGAACGATGACCTGGTTCTGCTTGAGGCGCATGAGGTATCCGCAGCCCCTGGCGTCGAGCTCCTCCAAAAAGCCGTACTCCTGGCCGTAGCAGCGGTCGCCGATGTAAAACTCCCCGGCCTTGAGCTGCTGGCGCAGCGCCTTGTGTTCGCACACGTTGCCCTTGGAGCAGAGGCCTGCGGCGGGCACGCCATCGGCCAGACGGTATTTGAGATGCAGGCGGATGGCGTGCTCGTCCCTGCCATGACGGGTGCGCCAGCCGGCCCAGTCCATGCGTGGCAGGACATACCACAGCGTGCTGTCGACCACCCGCAGGCAGGCCTGGTCCACGCCGCCAATCTGCGCGGCGGCCTCGGCAGGAAGGTCTGCCACCAGCCGGGCGAACACCGCCTGCAGCAGCTGCGGATCAAAGAGGCTCTGGGCCTCCGAAAAGCTGCCCAGGCTCACCGGCGAGGTGCCCAGAGTCCGGCGGGTGCGCCGCAGGCCGCTGGCCGCGCAGAGCGCGCGCATGGAGGTGAGCACCGGGTTGAACATCCCCAGCAGGAAGAGTGAGAAGTAGTCGCGACGGTGCAGCGTGCGCCGGGGATCGTGCTCGGTGCGGTGGGCTTCAACTTCGGGGCTGACATCATCAAGCACAGCCTGGAACTTTTTGACCAGACTCCACTGCTGCAGGGTGCTCTCCTCGATGCGCGAGGGCTTGCCTCCAAGGGCTCCCCCTGCCTGCTGCAGGCCAGGGGCTGAAGTTGACGCGGACTCTGACATGCGCAGTTCATGCCACCTTTAAACAAAGGGTACAGCACTTTTTTTCACAATCTTTAGAATGCCCGCCCCAACGGCAACTTCCCTGCCGAACACTACTGGTCCGAAACCAGCCCTCATGGCTAAATTCTGTGGTGCACAGTAGAGGCCAAGGCGCGAAAGGATCCCGCCTTTGACAAAGACAATTCCCTGGGCGGGATGAAAGCGAACCCTGCGGAGGCTTGTTCCAAGCGATGCTGGTGCTCTCTTGAGAGGCACCTATGGCAGCCGTGCACACACCATGCCGGGCTTTCCCGCCAGCACGCCGACCATCGTCGCGGTGCGATTGATGTTTTTCACCCGTTTGGAGATGGACTTCATGTGAATGCCCTCGTCGTCGAGCCTGAATTCCATGCGCCCGCAGTTGCCCATGATCAGGGCAAAGATCAATCTTCCCAGGGAGATCAAGACCGGTGGAATGATCGTGAAGACGAGCGCCGCCTGGATGCCGTCCCTTCCTCCGGCCAGTCCGAAAATCGCCATGAAAAAAGCCCCGCATACCAGCATGGTCAGCTTCGTCCATTTGACCAAATCGCCGAGAAAGAACTGGTTGTTCAGCAGCTTCATGTCGGACTGCCATTCCAGGCCCGCAGACTCCAGCGCGGGCGGCAACCCCGGAGCAGGCGGTGATGCGCCTGCGGACTCAGGCCGCGGGATTGCAGGTGGTGCTGGCGCTATGGCAGCGGCTGAGCGCGCATTACCGCATTGCTCGCAAAACTTCGCCTCATTCAGCAGGTGGTTTTCATATGAGAGTTCCTCCTTGGGAGCGGGTTTCAGCAGAACTGATCTGCACTTAAACGATGCAGTCTTTCGCGTGATCCGCCGCGCCTCCATTGTGCCTGAGCACCCTGTTCTTGCGTCGCGACCGGGACCCTTTAAGGCCTCTGCAACTGAGACCGCTGGAAGAACAATCCATGATGAGCGCCCGCCCGGCTGTTTTGTAAGCTAAGTTCATGAAGCCGGCTCAGAGGTTTCACACTCACTATCGCCAACCATGAACATCATCGATGAAATTCAGAAAATCGCCCGGGACACAGGCGGCACGCTTTCTGAGAAGAAAGGCATCTACACGCTGAAGATCCCGGTGGCTGAACGAAAGGTGTTTCTCTCCAGGAAGAAGCTGACCTATGTGGCCAGGTTCCGGATGGACGACGCGAAGAAGGAACTGCGATTCACCGAGATGCTCAAGGAAAGCGGCTTCGGCCTGACGAGCGGGGATTCAGGCCTGTCTCCGGGCTTCGGATTCAAAAAGGAAAGCTGCCGCGCCGGATTCGGCCAACCGAGAGAGGGATCGATCGGGGAACAGTCCACGCTGTTCGGCAAACAGTTCAGTTACACGTTTGATTTTGGAAAGCTGCGAGGGCGGTTCGAAAAGCTGGCCGAAGCAGGCGGCCATGCTTTTAAGTATCAGGTGACGTCGATGGGACTGTAGAAGGCTTTTGATCACGAGTCCCGGCTGCGCAAAAAAGGCGCATGATTGCAAAGTGCTGGGTTCAGAACACCACGCCATGCTGGTAGAATGAACCTCCTTCGACTCCTTTGGCTGACAGCGCTGATGCTCGGTTCCGTCAGAGCCGGCTCGCTCTATGAAGTCCGCTGTGAAACTTCCATGTGTGGTTTCAAGACGACCCTTGGCATCGGCGGAGGACGACTGTTTGACCAAGCTTCCGGCTACTGCTGGAAGTGCGGCAAGACGGCTTCAGTGACGTGGAAACGAGAGCAGGAAAAGAGCCCTTTGCACCTGAAGTTCTGGGATGCGCTTTGCGGCCGGATGCGGGAGGTCTTCACCTGCCCCACCTGCAAGGGGCCCTTCGTAATGATCGAACAGATCGAGGACATGAAGCACTGCCCCAAATGCGGGAAAACCTCGCTGAAAACAAAGCTGACCGTCATGTACGACTGAGAGCGCCAGCTTTCAGGAAGCGACCCCGGCATGGGGCGCAACATACGGCTCACACTCCCCAAGGCTGGCGTGGAGACAGGATGCAAAGCACTTTATCATCATCCTTATGAACATGTCTGCCTTACTTCGAACAGCACTGGCATTGGCGGGCATGGAAATGATCTGCGGCTTTTGCTACGGCGACGAATTCCCGACAGAGCCCGAGGTGCTGCGGGTGGACCTCAATGGCGATGGTGTGATGGAACAGATTTCACGGCGCAAGCTAGGATCTGACACGCAGCAGGGAACCTTCTACCAGATCGTGGTGAAGAACTCACGGGCCGCCATGCTATGGAAGAGTCCGGAAGTACTTGATGCCAGCCATCCGCTGGCCTTCGGCGAGTGGGATTTCGGTGTCAGCCTGCCGCAGTTCGCAGCGGATGTGGACCACGATGGACAGGTGGAACTGCTGGTGCCTGCACCGCAAAGCGATGTCTCTCCCACGACGTTTCGGATGCTGAAATGGACCGGTACAGCGTTCGAGCCACACCAGGCGAAGTCATTGGTGGGCAAAGGGCAGAAGGGCGCGGTGTTTCGCTGGACGGACGCGCCGTCCTCGTCGGCGTACTGGGTTGAGAAGTGGATCGGAGCGAGCGCCGAAGGCGGCTGGGTGGTGAAACTGGTGATGCTTCCCAATAGCGGCAGCGTGGTGACTGCACTCGCGGTGCTGGCTGTGAAAGACGATGGTTTTGAGCTTGTACGCTGGATTGAGTCCCCTGCCCCGCTGGGTGGTGGCGATGAACCTGCAACTGCACAACCTGATTCCTACCGAGCCCGGCTCAGCGCCCGGGATCATGCAAACTCCGCCGGTGTGGTGCTCAAGAAGGTGCTGGAGGTGCTGCGCCAGGACCGGGCCAATGTACACCGAGGCACACACCGCGACACTGAAGACGATGTGGATGCCATTTTTTCCACGGCGGAAAGCCGCGAAGGCATGGCGCAAATGCAGCTGCGTGTGGTCGGCGGTGCGAAAGCGGAGGCGTCCATCCTCAACGGCACTCCGGTCGTTGAGGTGAAGATCATCAATGACGGACTTCAGGTGGAGATCATCAGCCCATGAGTACACCCCCACATCCGGAACATTGTTCAAACTGCGGTGCCGCCCTCGCCGAGGGCGTGCGTTTTTGCGAACAGTGCGGCCATGCGGTGACGGCACCCGAAGCGCCGCCGGCAGCTGCAATGATGCCTCCGGTGAAAGCGGATGGTGGCATGCTGTGGCTGACCATCGTCGCGGCCGTCGTGGTCGGAGCCTTGGGTTTTGCAGGCTACACCCAGCGTGCGTGGTGGCTGGACTGGTTGAAACGCGGCAGCACAGCTGCACCTCACGTCAGCACGCTCCAGGCTGGCGCGGTCCCGGCAGCACCTGGGCTCCCGGTGGCCCCAGATGCGGCAGCGTCACAGGTCACAGAAGAAACCAGCGAGTGGTTCCTCAAGCTGCCATGGGTCGTGGAACTGCGCCGCGCCATGCCACACGGCGTGGGAATGCTGCTGACGGCGGAGCCTTACGATGATGACGGCTGGTCGGAAGTGTCGCTGCGCGAGACGCACTCCAAGGATTCAGGCTTCGAGCCGGATGTCAGTCCCATGATCGGCCTCTTCCGTGTTGCACGCGCAGACCGCCGCATCGAGTGGCTGGATCCGGTCTCCGGTGAGTTTCAATCGTTGCAGACCTTTCTCAAAGACCACGGTCTGAAATCAGGTGGCACTGTGCCAGTGGCTCCGACTGGGGACGGCATCATCGGCGGCGATTTCGAAACGGCGGTGCCAGGCGGCCCCAACAGTGACAACGCGGTCATCGTGGACGATCCGACGCAAAAAGGAAACCACGTGGCGCGCATCACAGGACCGGATGAGATGAGCTTTGACCTTCCCTTCAAGCTCCAGGCAGGAACGGCGGATGCCACCATCGCTTTGCGCATGCTGCACCCTCTGAGTTCGAAGCTGATTGCTTTCGATGACGGCCGGATGCCTGAGGGCATCCGCCTGCGCTTGCGTCTGGTCAATGACATCGGCAACTCCGCCATTCGCGATGCCGTGGTGCGCCCCACCGGCCAGTGGCGGGAGCTGGAGTTCGCCTTTTACGACCTGCCCAAGAAGATCGTGAGCGTGAGTGTGGAAGCCATCTGGATGCAGGGGCCTGTGTATTTTGACGACGTGAAACTTGTGCCGACCAAACCATGAACCGAGACTTCAAAACGGCCAGACGCGCCTGGCTCGTGGCGCTGATTTTCCTCCTTGCCTGCTTTGTGCCCGCGCTGGCTGGCTGGGACAAGATGAACGGCGGCTATGCCATGATCATGCTGTCCGGTTTTGTGAGCATGGCGTCGGTGATCACGGCCCTGATGTTCCGCAGCCGTGGCAAACAGGCGGAGGCGCTGCTCAGTGGCGCGGGAGAATTTGTCGCGGAGTGGAGCATCCCCGCCGCGCTGTGGCGTGAGGTCATCCAGCGTCAGTATGAGGAGGAGAAGGAGGCCAAGAAGATCCTGCTGCGCATCGTGTGGTTTTTCTGCATCACGATCGGCATCGGATTCATCCTTTATGATCCGGAAGCCGGTGTGTGGGTGGCTGCGATCTTGCTGCTGCTCATGATTGTCACGGGGCTTGCGGCCACTCTGTCTCCAGGCATGCGGCTGCGACGTCTCAGCACCACGGAAACACGTGTGCGAGTGGGCAGAACCTGCGTGCTGCTCGGTGACGAGCTGCATTCATGGAGGCTGGTGGGCTCGTGGTTGCAAGACGCGGAGCTGCAGGAAGAGCAGGACCGCCACTGGCTGCGGGTGCGGTATGCCTTCATCACGCGGGCGGGTGTTCAGGAGGAGCAGGTGCTCCTGCCTGTGCCGCCTGAAGAACTCGGAAAAGCCCGGCATGCGGCAGATGAATTGATGCGGCAGAAACGTGGGAAGCCGCCGCTCATCCAGATCTAACGCTCCCACGCAAACACCCACGCACTGCGCCACGAAGCTCCTGGCACAGCGAGCTGATACAGACCTGCACGTGGCAGAGCGTGGGAGATTTCACCATGCGGAGGCAGCACCACTTCTTCGCCGCCGCCGTGCGCGTCCCGGGTGCTGCGCATGCGCACATGCAGTTCTTTGTCGGTCTCGTTACGCAGAATGACGTCATTGGCGGAGTGGAGATGAACATCTCGAACACCGGGATAGATGGCCGCAGGGCCGAAACGGATCTCTCGGTCCGACAACTCGGGGTAAGCTGCCACCGGCTGCCAGGCCAGCAGGAACCATGCGGCGAGCACTGTGATCGCGGCACCAGACCAGCCGAGCGATCCGGAGATGCCGGAAACATTTTTGTTCTGGCAGATGCGCCCAAGCGGATAACCGTAAAACAAATGCGCGACGAAGGCGATGACGACCGTCTGCGAAAACGCACGCAGACCAAACAACTCGCCAAACGGTGTCACCACGGCCATGGCCTCCAGGCCCAGGCCAAACAGCACCCCCCAGCCCCAGTGCCTGCCGGTCATCAAAAGGGCGTAAACGATGCCGAAGGTGACGCCATTGGAGATGTGGTAGGTGAAGCCGAGGAGGTCGGTCAGCGGCGTGGCGTGGTCCATGCCGGCCACCCACATGCCATAGGCGCGAATGGGCGGAAAGGGATTCAAGCCCATGAGGTGCAGCGGGACACGCACGGCATCATAGCCCACCGTCCCCCACAAGCCGCCGACCAAGCCCAGGCGCAGACGGCTGGAGAGAAACGTGTCGCCACTCTTTACACTGATGATCCAGGCGACCGCAAGCCAGAGCGCGCAGGGCAGCGCCAGCGGCAGCAGCAGCGCATGCATGGTGGTGATTCCCGCCACCTGGGCAATGAGCATGGCGATGGAGCCAAAACAGGCGATCCATACGGAAACGGGCATGGGACGGACAAAGGTATTCATGTAGGAGGGGTGCGCAATTCTGGCTTGGTGGTGCACATTGTCAGCGGCGGCCTATGGCAACACCGTTTTGCCAGATGCAAGAACCTGCACACCATCAGGATCAGATCAAATGCAACCACTGCGCCTCTGTTGTCGCAGCAGGTGCGAAGTTTTGCCGGGCCTGTGGCAAACCTGTGGCCGCAGCGGCCCCTTCACCCGCAGCCACGCTTCGCCAGCCCCCCGAGCTGGTGGTCACCGGCAGTGGAGCGCCGCCTCCACCGTTGCCGCCTGCGGCCATGGCGGATCGCGTGAAGGCGGCTCTGATCGACGCCGCGTTCATTTTCGTCGGTGCCTGGCTGATCGGGCATCTGGTCTGGGTGTCGGCATGGACGAGCTGGCGCTTTCCGCTGCCGTTCGGCGGGCAGAACACGACCTTGATCCCATGGCTGCCGCTGCTGGTGGCTGCGCTGTACTGGTTTACTGAAGTTGCGGGCGGGCGTTCGCCGGGCAAACGCATCGCGGGTGTGCGCATCGTCACGGTCGAAGGTGGCAAGCCAGGCTTCGTGATGCTGAAGAAGCGCTGGATGATCAAGATCGGCATCTTCGCCGGGGCCATGTTTCTCTGCATGGTGCTGTGGCAGATCCAGATGGGGTCGCCGGCGCGCAACGAGCCGTGGCTGCTGAACCGCCTGGTGTTTCTGTTTGGCTCAGGCATTCAGGCGGCGGTCATGCTCTCTCTGCTGGGCATGCGCGGGCTGCATGATCGTGTTTCAGGCTGCGCGGTGGCCCGGTTTGATGCCGCTGCAGCCATGCACCCCACGTGGAATGCGGGAGAGCTGCACATCAAGCAGCTCATCCTGAAAACACCGCGCCTGCTGCTGCAGTTTGTCAAGGGTGCCACCGGCATCTTTGATGCGCGGGGCAAGTTCTCATGGAAGGCGCTGTGCCTCTATCCGGTGCGCATGATCAAGTCCAAGACACGCACCTTTCTGCAGGGCGCTGCTCTGGGCATGATCATCCACTTCTCCACCGTGGGTCTCAGCGGCGGCTACAATGACGTGGCGCAGTTTCCCACCATGCTGTTGGTGCCCACGCTGTCGCGGTCCGCGCCGTCCTCCACTTTTTTCTTTCCCGTGGCCACAGCACTGTGGGGGGGCGTGGCTTCGATGCTGGGATTCATCATTGGCGTGTTGCGCGGCGGCAGCGAGAAGAAATCCAGCACGCCGCCCGCATTACCAGGGGCCGGCATGGTGGCGGGGGCGCTGGCGCTGTGGCTCGGCGAGGACCTGCTGGCAGACGACTCCGGTCTTTCGGAATGGGGCGCTGACCCTTCACGCTTTGCTGCGGAGGGCGGCTTGAATCTCGTCGGGCAGAGCGCCGTGGTGGGCACGGCCACCGGTGTCGGCACCGCCGTGGGCCAGACCGCTGGCGAGGTGGTGGGCCTGGACCGTCTGCCCGATGAGGGCTGGATGGTGAAGGATGACGATGGGAATCCTCACTACTTTCAGAGCCAGAGCGAGGCGAACGCCTACTGGCAGTCTCTCGTCAATGCGGAGAACACGCGCCAGACGCAGAACGATTACAAGAACACCATCGAGCAGATCGGTTTCATCCAGTCCGTGCGTGACGGCCTGAAGGCCTCCGGTCGCGACACCACAGATCAGGACCGCGAGATCGACCGCTTGAACCGCGAGCGCGACCGCCTGAACAAAACGCTCAGCGATCAGGGCGCATCCATCTCCTACACCGCTCGGGAGCGCGACATCTGGCGGCCGGATCCCGGACTGGAGGCGCTGGTGCAAAAGCAGAAGGATGAAGCCAAGCTGCTGCAGGACATTCACAAAGCCGCCAGCGGCATCCGTAATCTGGAGTCCCAGGGCAATCTCAGCTACACCGATGGCCAGGCGGAGAACATGCTCACCAAGCTCAACCAGATGTCCGACGACCTCGTGCATGGCCGCACGCCTTCACGCGATCAACTGGATAAAATCCGCAACCTCGTGGGCAAGGAGATCGACGCTGAAAAAGCACGCGAAGACGTGCGCCAGAGCAACTGGGTCAAGGAAGGAGCGCAGGCCACCGCCCGTGAGATTTTCACGGGTCAGAATGCTGATGGTGAAACGTCCTACAAAGCGATGGCGCTGCGCGGCCTGATCGGTGTGGCCTCTGGCGGGCAGTCTGAGTATGGCATGGAAGTGGCCGAAAAAATGTACGGCGTGCATGATGACGTCATGGCGGGCCAGAGCGGCATGGAAGCCTTCACGAACGCAGCGGGCAAAGTGATCTTTGATGAGGGTGTCGGACGAGTGATGGAGGGGGGCATCGCCCTCGGGGGCAAGACCGCCGGCGCCGCCTACGACGCCACGCTGAAGGGAACCAAGCTCGACAAAGCCGTGCGTGAAGGGCTGGAGAAGACCGGCAAGTTTGTGAACCAGGATGTGAAGGATCTCATCGGCAGCCCCAAACCTAAGAACCCCGATCTGCCGGGCGCCAAGCTTCGCGGACCTTCAGACATGGAGGTGGATGCACGAACCGAGGCCTTCAACAAAGGCCGCAAGGCCGGCGGCCAGAAGGTGGATGATCTGGAAGAGGCGATGAAGCAGCACCGCGCGGATCCATCGGCTGAAAATGCCGCCAACCTGCGCAACAAACTGGATGCGGTGCAGCAGGACAAGCACGCCATGCAGTCCATGAACACGCGCACCGGCGACAATGCGGATGAGCTGCGCAAAGGCTTCAGCGAAGATCTGGGCAAATCCTACAACCAGGCCCATGACACGGCGAAGCAGCGCATTGCCAAGGAGTATGGTGTCGATCCCGATGAGGTGAAGGTGGTGCAGCCGACGAACAAGCCCGGGGATGTGCCCGAACCTGATCCCAGCGGCTTTGCCCGAAAGCCCAAGGACACCCCGACCACGCATGGCGACGACTTTGTGCAGACTCCCGGCAAGACACCTGAAGGCGTGAACCCGAAGAAGGCCAGCTTTGACCAGGACGTGACCTACCGCGTGAAGCAACAGGGCATCGACCCGCGCACCGGCAAAGCCGTGGAGGGGCATCTGGATGTACCCAAGGCAGATGCCAGGCGAGTTTACAACGAGGAGTTCTACAAAGCCCGCAATGACGGCAAACTGCCCTATGAAACACACCCCGACGGCAGCGTGAAGATGGACGCCAATGGCAGGCCGGTGGTGGACACCCAGGCGGTCGATGACTACAACCACAAGATGGACCAGTCCGTGACAGACCGCCTGGACGCGGAAGCCTACGGCACAGGAGACAAGGACTTGCAGACCGCGACCAACAGCAACGTGCGCGGCAGAAACTTCAGCGACGTGGAAGGCGTGGGCAAGACCATGGAGCACAAGCAGTACGAATGGCGAAACCAGGCCAAGGACCTGCAATCTGAAGCCGCCAAACTCCGTCAGCAGGCCGCGCATGAAGCCGCCGGCGGCAATGTGCAGCGCGCCGCGGAGCTCAAGGGCCAGGCGGATCAGGCGGCCGCCGCAGCGGAGGGCAAGATGGAGGAGGGCTTCCGCCAGACGACGAAGCAGTTCAAAAACCAGATCCAAGGCCGCGTGGATGCGTTGAACTCCAGCATGGGCGGACCCGTGGCGAAAGTGCCACCCAAGCTCACCGAAGCCGTGAACATCATGGATCAGTGCGGCAAGCCCGGCTTCTCCCCCGCGCAGGTGGAACAAAAACTCTCCCAGATGGGCTACACGCCTGAGAAGGTGGTGCAGCAGATGTCCGGCACGCTGGAAAGCCTGCAGAAATTCAAACCCAGCGGTCTGGCCAAACCGCCCACATTCGTGCAGGGCGGCGTCCTGGGCCGCGTGCTGGGGCAAACCGTCTCGAAGAGCTTCACCGCCAGCAACTAACCCCCACTCACGCTCATGAATTACGAAGGCAAAGATCTTGTGGCCACTGGCGCGGAACTCGTGGCGGCCTCCGCCCACATTGGCGAGGCCTATGGCAGCCTCTCGCGCCTGCCACGCATCCTGCCCACAGCGGAAGTCGAAGCCCAGGTGAAAGCGTTTTTAGAACAGCTGCCGCCCGAGCGGCGTCAGGTCACCAGCGCCATGATCGCCGCCGTCGCCAATCCGGGACGTGCAGGCACGCTGCATTACACGCTGGGAGACGTGGAGGTGCGGCGCGGCATCCTGGCCTGGCATCCCGCCATCGGCACGACATGGACGTACATGTTCTTTGCCGGCAGCCGCTGGCACCTGCGCCTGCTGACGCCGGAGGAGATGCTCCGCGTGCTGATGGAGGTGCTGCAGGAAAGCCTCCCGCTGCGCAGCACGCCCTATCGCTGCTGTTTGAACACCTCCTCCTCCCTGCTCTTCCTCGGCATCCTGCACCTGCTGCATGCGGCGCATCTCCAGGCCTGCCTCAGCCATGTGGAGTCTCCGCTCAGCTTTGATCCCACCGTGCTGCCGGACATTCTGCATGAAGGCGGCACGGAGGACTTCCGCTGGCCGCTGTACTTCTTTGACAAAGTGCTGCCGCATTCCGTCGAGGTCATGCCTTGGAATGAGGAAATGGCCGCCGCGCTCGCTGATCTCGTCAAACATGACCTCATCGCCCCCAGTGGCAGTGATTACCGGCTCACCCCGAACGGCTTTGCCTTTGCCGCCGGCTTCCGCCATCACCTGACCAAGATCGGCCTGCGCTTCACCAGTCAAAACGCCGCAGCCGTGGAAGCGCACGAGGCGCTGCTGCTCGTACGCTCTCCGCATGATCTGCATCTGCTAGATGTCGGCGGCAAGGAAAGCGCGCTCGCCTCCCTCACGCTCGCGGACGCACGCAAGCTGCTGGAAGTCCAGCTCCACATCGGCCCTGCTGGCGCTGAGAGTGCAGAGACAGCGCCGCATGCCACGACCGCCGCTGCCAAACGCACCTGCACCGTCTGTGGTGCCCGCTTTTCCATGGAGGAGAAGGTGTGCCCCACCTGCGGCACGCCAGCGCATGGAGACTCCGCGCCTGCGCCTTCCGCCACCGCACCGCCGCCCCTACCGCAGGTCCCCCGCGAATCCGCAGTGCCGTTGTGCAAAAAGTGTGGCAAACCACTCGCCAAGGCCACGTCCAAATTCTGCGGCAGCTGCGGTGCACCTGTTTCCTGATCATGTCCGACTCCAAACCAGCCTTCTGCTCCAACTGCGGTGCCCCACTTACTTCAGGCAGCGCCTTTTGCGATCAATGCGGTCATCCTGTGTCAGCCGCAGCACTTGCGCCGCAGCCAGCGCCCCCTCCGGCCGAAACACCCGGGAGGAGTCCTTCGCCGCCTGCTGCGCCCGATATTGCACAGCCACGCGCGACATCCAGCTACAGCCCCTGGGTGTTGCCGGTAGTTTTCGTCATTGTCGCTGCCGTCGTGGGAGCAGGTGGCTCCCTGTTGTGGGAGAGATTCAAGACGTTCTCACCTGAGGCCAAGTCGGCACCCGTCACAATCAGCGCTGATCCCGTCGGAGCCTTCCAAGACCCGGGCAAACCACCGGTCGAAGTCGCCTACATTCACTTCCTTGATGAAGCGTTTCGCCTGACTCATGGCAACATTCGCGTGGGCTCGCCCACCTCGACGCCCAAACGCATCGAAGTCCGCGTCACCGCGTCCGAGGGAAAGTCCGAGACTGTGGTGGTCATTGAAAAGTCCAACGATGGCCAACAGGCGATTGTGATTGTCGGCCCCAAAGATGCCGGTGCCGTGCGTTCCTACACGCTGGTGCTGGGTCCCAAAGGCTGGGCCATCCAATCGATCCAGGAACTGGACGGATGATGTGCGCAGAGTGAACGGGCTCTCATCCAGGCTGCCATGCAGAGAAGGACCTGACGAGGCCGCCCACAGTCAAGAGGTCACAGCTCACGGATGTGCAGGCCAAGCGGCTGGCTCAGCCCTGCGGCGAAGCACGTGAATCCTTCTGCACAAGAAGACGTCCAGCGTGCGTATTGAGAGCGGCAGCCAGTTTATAAAAGCATCCCCTTCCCCTCTCGCCGCGCCCTGTTGCACCGCACCTTCCTGAAGGGCAGCGGTATCGCGCACGCGAAATTCGGGGCGGATGCTGCGACGCTCATCGGCTGACCATGCGCCTGGTCTCTGCCATCTTCGCCATGACCGGCCTGCTCCATGCGGAGCCGGGTGTTGGCTAAAACCGTGATGTGAGGCCATCCCTGCGTCGAATTCTTTGCCTGCCACGGCCCGGATGACGACCAACGCGAGGTAGATCAGCGCCTCGATTTCAAAGGCGAGCATTTCGATGGCAAAGAAATCATCCATCGCATCACAACGACAGATGCCGATGATGTGATGCCGCCGCGCACCTCGCCCAAACCGCTCACGAGTGAGGCGGCGTCCATCCTGAAACGCGTTTTATAGCTGGGGATCGTAGCCATCACATTCGGCTATTCCTGGCGGGCGCACCAGCTTGCATCCTGGATGGATCATCGGGGCCGTGAGGCATCGGGTGACAATCGATGAGACCCGATGATCAAGCCCCTGCCTGAGCCTGAAGGCAAAGGTTACAGATTGAGCTAAATCTTTCGCTTACTTTACGAAGCTCTTACAAGCACAAATCCTAGAATGGATGTTATAGTAAATCTTGAGAATGATGCAAAATAGCGTCTCATCTTTGATTTTGCAGGATTTAACCTTTTGACACAAGCTCATGACCTACGGCATATTCACTAATATGAAACTCTTCGTCGCCATGATGATGTTGGCTCTGACCGGGCACGGCATGGCGGTGGAATCCACGGGCACCGTTTCGGTGGCCGTCGGGAAGGTGACCCTCGTCCCAATGGGAGGCGGGGCGGAGTCTCTACTGAAGGTGGGCGATGCAGTCCCTGTGGGCTCCACGGTGAAAACCGGCGCTGCCTCACGCGCGGTGATTAAAACCACCAAGCAGTCGGCCATCCGCATCGCGGAAAATTCACAGGCCGTCTTCGTGGAACTCGTGGATTCAGACACCGCGCCCAAGGTGCTGGTGGATCTCCAGTCCGGCAGCCTCGGTGCGCTAATTCAGCCGCAGGCGCAATCGACCATGGACTTCAAAGTGAAGACCCCCAGCGGCATTGCTGCGGCACGCGGCACCATGTTTGCAGTGGCCGTGGAAGATGGGAAAGGCTTCGTCAAAGTGGAGCACGGCAAGGTGGACGTGACGCCCCTCAACGTGAAGAAGCAGGCGCCGCAGAGCGGCAAAGTCACCATTGTGACCGGCCAAGTGACCGAGACTCCTCCAGGCCAGGCTGAGCATGCCCTGAAGGAAGGCGACATCGTGACCGTGGGCAGCACCCTCAAAACCGGGGCCAATTCAAACGCCACGGTCACCATGACGACCACTTCCGCGATTCGCCTCGGCCCGGATTCCGAGGCGGTGGTGGCTGAGATTGTCGAGTCCAAGGAAGCGCCTAAAGTACTGTTGGACCTGAAGAACGGCACCATCGGTGCGCTGGTGAAGCCTGAGACCTCGGGCAAGATGGATTTCAAGATCAAGACGCCCAGTGGTGTCGCCATCGCAAAAGGCGCCTTCTACTCCGTCTCCGTGGAGAACGGCAAAGGCTACGTGCAGACGAAGGACGGCGAAGTCGTCATCGTTCCGCTGGAAACCGCCGCCACCAATCCCAAGCCTCAGGAATAAGACGGAATGGCCTGGGTCTGTCCATCATCACGGACTGTTCGCGCCCTCGTTTGGGGGGCTGCGTTATGGATTTTCCTGCATGGATCAGTGGTTCAAATTTCCGCCAATCCCACTGGCGGTGTGGTGGTGCTGGGAGACGCCCAAATCCAAAGCACTTTTCCCGGCCTAACGACGATCCACCAGCAGACGGACCGCGCCGTCATTGACTGGAGCACCTTCAACATCGCCAGCGGCGAGCAGACGAACTTCATCGTTCCAGATGTCAATTCAGCCACGCTGAATCGCGTGCTGGATGGCGGCCCTTCCCTCTTGAACGGCACGCTCACCTCCAACGGCCAGCTGTTTCTCATCAATGCCAGCGGCATCATCTTCGGCCAGGGCTCGGTGGTGGATGTGGCAGGGCTCACGGCCTCCACGCTGGATCTGAGCAACCGCATGTTCATGGCGGGTGGAGAGATGGTCTATCAAGGCAGCACCACAGCCGGAGTCACCCATGCGGGCACCATACGCGCTTCCAGCGGCGATGTGTTTCTCATCGGCTTTCAGGTCAACAACTCCGGTGCCATCCGTGCGCCGAACGGCACGGTGGGGCTGGCCGCAGGCACGGATGTGCTCATCATGCCTGCGGGCGATGATCGCGTGATCGTGCGCAATGCCGCAGGGCCGCAACGCGGCACGGGCGTGACCAACAGCGGCCTCATCGAGGCGAACGTTGCGGAGCTGAAGGCCCATGGTGGCAATGTGTATGCGCTGGCCATTCGCAACACCGGGCGCATCGCCGCCACCGCCGCCACGAGGCAGGGCGGTCGCATCATCCTCAGTGCCAATGGAGGCCGCATCGAGAGCAGTGGCAGGCTCGCCGCACGAGGTCCCTCAGGGAATGGTGGGCAGATCAAAATCAATGCTGGCAGCAAAGGCAGCGCCACCCTCGGCGGACGTGTGGATGCCGATGGCACCACGGGCCACGGCGGCAGCATTGCGGTGACTGGCGGAGAGGTCACCATACGTCGCGCGATTGTCGTTTCCGCCGAGGGCGAAAGCGCAGGAGGGCTGATCGAAATCAACGCCCGCCCACAGTCCAGCGCAGAGACTGACACAGCGCCTGCGATCACCTTCATCGACGGCATCATTCGTGCCGACTCTGCCAGCGGCACCGGCGGCGTCATTCGGCTGGGCGGGACTACACTCGCCCTTGGCGGTGAGGCCTTCATCAGCGCCAGCGGTGCCACCGGCGGCGGCAGCATCTTCGCAGGCGGCGGCGCTCAGGGGCTGGACACCAGCATGGGCAATTCCACAAAAGTGGAAATCCAGCCAGGCGCGATCCTTGCGGCCAATGCCATCCAAAGCGGCGATGGTGGAACCGTGGTGGCCTTCGCCAGCGACCAGCTCACCTTCAGCGGCACCATGCAGGCACGCGGTGGGGAGACCAGCGGTGATGGCGGGCAGGCGGAGCTTTCCGGCAAGCAGGCGCTGATCATCGAATCGTTGACCGGTCGTATCGATCTCAGCGCACCCCGGGGTGGCGCGGGTACTCTTCTGCTCGATCCCAACGACATTCTCATCACCGATTGCGTGGCAGGAAATACCATCACCAATCCCGCGCAGGCAAACACGCTCAGAGCCTCCGACATTTCTGCATGGCTCGACACCAACTGCGGCAACCTCATCATCCAGACCGACAGCAGCGCCACCGGCGGCACGGGGAACATCACCCTCGCAGGCCTCATTCAGTGGAGTTCCGCAACCACGCTGACCATCAATGCAGATCGCGATTTCGTCATGTCCACACAGGGCGGCATCTCGGGTGTCATCCATGCCACCGGCAGCGGTGCCGTGGTCATCAATGCGGGGCGCAGCGCGCAGATCCTGGCCGGCTCGCAGATCTTCACGCACTCAGGCAATGTCACGGTCAACGGAAACCAAGGTGCCACCGCCTTGGATGGCGATTTCCAGGGGATCTACATCGGCGGCCAGGTCCTTTCTGACAGCGGCAGCATCACGCTCGTGGGCCGGACTGGTGCCACCAGCAGCGCGCTGACAGGAGCCATCCTGCTGGACAATGTCAGCGCGGTGAGTGCGGGCACCTTCGGCGTGGTGACTCTGCAAACCACCGGTGGCAGCGTGCTGGGGCATGGTTCCATCACCTCTTGGGGGCTCAGGCTCGCGGGCGGCAGCGCCTTCTATCTCACCAGCGTGGACAACGCCGTCCAGACCCTGGCGACCATGGGCACCATCGGCTCCATTCAGATCGTGAACACCTTGGGGCTCACCATTGGCACCATCGGTTCGGACAGCGGGCTCAGCGCCTTGGGGGGCGTCAGCATCACCACCACCAACACGGATCACATCCGCATCAATAATGATCTCACCTCACAGGGTGGCGAGATCAGCCTGAAGGCCTACGGAATCGAGGTGAATGGCAGCCGCGTTTCCAATACCGGCACTGGCACCATCGTCATGACGGCCAATCGTGAGATCGATGTGAACTCCGGTGCGCGGATTTCCGTGGTGGATGGCCGCATGGAGTTGAATGCGAATCAATACCCCGAGGCCACAGGAGGAAACTTCGTTGGCATTGTTCTCGACAACGCCACGCTGACCACTTCTGGCATGGGGGGCATTGCTTTGAATGGCCGCAGTGGCGACACAGGAGACGGCAACGTAGGCATCCTCATGCTGCATGGGTCCACCATTCGTTCCACCTCCACCTTGCCCACGGCAGGCGGCATCACGCTCCTCGGCGTGGCGGGCGGTGGCGATGGCAGCGGCAACCATGGCGTTTCACTCCAGGATGCCGGCACCGCCATCACCAGCGCAGGTGCCACGGTTGCGGTCACCGGCAGCGGTACTCCCACCGGCCCTGAAAACACCGGCGTGAATCTGGGCGCAGACACCGCCATCACCAACAGCGGCGCGACCATCATCAGCACTGACACCATAAGCATTGCTGGTGCAGCCAGCATTGGCGGCACCGGAACGTTGTCCATCCGCTCAGTCTCTGCAGGCACCACCATTGGGCTGGGAGACGGCGCCGCAGGCACTCTGCTGATCAATGCCGCCGGCATCGACGCTCTCTCATCCAGTTTGAGCCATATCACCATCGGCGCTGTCAATTCGGGAGATGTCGAAATCCGCGCCTCAACATGGCGCGCACCTTTGACGATCCTGACCCTCGGCGAGATCATCGTGAGCGAGCAGATCATCGACCTCGGGGGTGCTGTCACCTTGAATGGATCAAACACTCTTCTTTGCGCAGACATCGCCACTGCAGGCGGAGAGATCATCATTAGCAGCCCTCTCACCCTCGGTGGAGATGCCACGCTGGACACCACTCATGGGGGTGCCGCCCCGAATGGAGCCGCCATCACCTTCACGGGAGCCATCGGCAACGGCGGCAGCACAGGCCATGATCTGACGTTGAATGCCGGTCTCGCGGGCGATGTCACCTTGCAGGGCTCGGTCGGACAGTCAGGGGCTCTGCACGATGTGAATCTCACTGGCGGTAGATTGATGGGTGCGCCGCAGGTCTTTGCGCACAATTTCTCCGCCACCTTCAGCGGTGTGATGGATCTCTCGCGTCTGACGGCGGACACCCTGTCAGTCACCGGGCGCGCTGGCAATGACACCGTTACTTTTGCCTCCGCCACCGGCCCGGTCAGCATCAGCGCGGCCAGTTTCACCGGCGTTGAAAACCTCATCGGCTCCGCCAGTCATGCGGACACCCTCGTCGGTGCCTCAGCAGGCAGTGTATTTCAGATCACCGCAAACAATGCAGGCATGCTGGGCGCACTCCATTTTAGCTCATTCGAAAATCTTACCGGCGGCAGCACGGGCACAAACCAGTTTGTCTTCTCCAATCAGGCCACCATCGACGGTTCGGTGAACGGCGCTGGCAATCCCCTCGCGGTTCTCATCGTCAATGACAGCAACCTCCAGGCCGGACAAGGCTACACCATCGGCGCGTCTCTGATCTCCGTCGGCACTCGCAGCTATGCCTTCACCGGAGTGAGCACCGTCGGCCTCAATCTCGGTGCTGGGAATGACAACACGGCCACCAACTTCTACACCTTCACCCAAAATCTAAGCGGTGGTGGTGGCGACAATCAGCTCTTTGTGGACGGCACCAAGGTCGTGACTTCACCACTCTCCAAGCCCGGCTTCGGCACCATCACCACCACCGGCTTTTTCACCAGTGCGGTCATCACTCCCGTGACCAATGTCTTCCTGCAAAACTTCAATCCCACGGGTGGATCGACTTCGTCCTCGTCCTCACAGACCAACAATTTCAATTCGACCTCCGTTTCAGGCGCCACGAGTGGCGTCGGTCCGCAGGGCATCGGAGGGGCGCTGGCTGGCACCGCTGGCATTGCCGGCACGGCCTCCACCTCCGCATTCCTCGGTCAGACCTTCGGCACTGGCAGCGGTTCCATCGGCGGCGGCGGTCCCGCAAGCCTGGGGCTGCAGTCACAGATGAACTCCAGCACCTCCGCCACCGCTGAACGCGAACTGAACATGAGCCTCGGGGGCGATGGCACCGTCCGTCTGCAAAATGGCGGCGGTCTTTTCGCCATCGCACCCGAAGCAGGCACGCCCAGCGCGGCTTCCGTGTCCCAGTTAAACTCAGGCATGAGCCTGCTGGCTCAGAGCGAGCTCGCCATTGGTGCGATCGGAACGGGCGAAGTCCCTCTCACCGTGCAGGCAGGTGCGCAGCCCATCACCATGGGCGATCCCCTGCCCGCGCTTACCGTTCAGCAGTTCCTCAATCAGGTGTCCACACCGGAAGCCTTCAGCACCATGGTCAAAGCCCTCGGCGGCGATGGCACCGCCCGCCTGAGCTTGGATTCAGGAAGCATCTCGCTGGAGGTGAACGGCCGGCAGGTGCCCTCGAAGATCGAAGCGCTCCTGCTTGCCAGCATTTCTCCGGGAGCCTTCGGCGAACTCTCACTGACTCTGGGCGGCCTTGGCGACTACGTGATCAATGAGGCCAGCGGCCTGGCCGTCATGGATGCCTCGGGCTCAGCCGCACCGTCCGGGGTGCAGGATCATCTTCTTTCCCTGCTCTCGGCACCCGGTGCACTGGAGCTTTCCCAAGCTTTGGGGGAGGAGGGCGCGGTGCTGGTTCTGGCATGGGACGGCATCGAAAACACCACCCTGGACGGATCTGCGCCCGGCCCCTTTGTCATCTTGAAACTGAACAACGCCACCACCCCTCAAAGTCAGGAGGAACTCAACCATGCGCTCCGCTGACCTCGCAGCCATTCATCTCATGCCATCGCTCTCATTCATGCGGCTCATGCTGCTTGCCCTGACCGTTTGCGCGCTGCCTTGCAGCCTGCGTGCCCAGGACTTTCCCAATGCGACAGGTGCCGGCACGCTGGTGGACAGGCTGCAAATTCCCCGTGCGCAAAGAGCCGCAGATGATACCTCGGCACCCAGGAAGCCTGAGGCGGACAAAGCCGAAGGAGATACAAAACCGCTCGGCGTAAATCTGAAGGGCCTGCATCTGATTTCCAAGCCCTCCAAATCCATGCTCAAGGACATGAGCAACGTCCTCGTGGTGGACCCCTCGCTGCATCTGCCCCCCGGCCTCGCTGATTCCCTGCAGAGCGAGTTCATGGGGAAACCGCTCAGCATGGCCGTGCTCAATCGCATGGTGAAGAGCATCAATAAAGCCTATCAGGGCACGGATTTCCCCCTCGTGGATGCCTACCTGCCGCAGCAGGACATCACCCGCGGGCACGTGCAGGTCATCGTGCGTGAAGGCGTTTTAGGGGAGGTGAAGGTGGAGGGGGCCAAGCGTTCCAATCCAGCCTACATGGCCCGTCAGGTGCGCTTGCAGCCCGGAGAGCGCATCGACACGCGCAAAATCTCCAGCGATGTCGCCTGGCTCAACGAGAACCCCATCCGCAACGTCAATGTCATTTACGAGCGCGGCAAAAATGAAGGCACCAGCGACGTCGTCTTGAAAACGACGGAAAACAATCCCGCGAAAGCCTACGTCGGTTATGCCAATTCCGGCCTGCGTTCAACGGGCCTGAATCAAATCTCCGGCGGCATCACCATGATGCAGTTGTTTGGCACCGAGCAGTCCCTGAGCTACAACTTCACCGGCAATCAGGAGCTCGACCGGCTCAAGGCGCATGCACTTGTCTGGGACATCCCCTTCCCCTGGCGTCATCGGCTGCAGCTTCTCGGTGTGTATGTGGACTCGGTCTCTCAGTCAGGGCAGGCCGCAGGCTTGATCGGCGTCAATGGCACCAACCGCCAGCTCTCCGCCGCCTACACTATTCCGCTGGCCAGTGCCTGGAGCAAAGTGCAGCACAAGACCACCCTGGCGCTCGACTACAAGAGCAGCACTTCCGACATCATCTTCGGCGGCCAGGCCTTTTCGCAAAACACCGCCGAAGTGTTCCAGTTCCGCGCCGGATACAATCTGTATGTCACCGACTCGCTGGGCTACACGCGCCTTGGGATCTCCGGCGTCCACAGCCCGGGCAATGTGCTCGGTCACAACAACTATGCCGCCTTCGACAGCCTGCGCGCGGGCTCCCAGGCAAAGTATTGGTACGCCAAGGCGGAGCTGGACCGCCTCATCCGCCTGCCGTTTGGCTTCTCCGCGCTGATGCACACGGCAGGGCAGTATTCCAATACACGCCTGCTCCCCACCGAGCAGATGCTTGCAGGCGGCTACCAGACGGTGCGAGGCTTCAATGAAAGTTCCGCGCGTGGCGATCGTGGCGTCATCGCCAATGTGGAGCTGAACCTGCCCATGATTCATTTCACCACCTGGGGCGGCAAGAAAGTGGACAACCTGAACACCTTTGTCTTTTACGACTTCGCCTATCTCGAAAGCGTGGGCACCTATGCCTCGGAGCCGAATCTCAATCTGCAAAGCTCAGGCGTGGGTCTGCGCTACAGCCTCGGCAGCAATCTCGATCTGCGCCTCGCCTACGGCTGGAATCTGCGCAGCACCGGCCTCGTCAACGCGCCTGCCGGCCGTTTGCACTTTGGCATGAACATGAAGTATTAGCCCGCGCATGAGAAAAAGGAAAATCGGCAGCCTCCGCTTCGAATTCATCCTGCTGCCGCTCGCGCTGCTGCTGGCCCTCGGGTTCAGCATGACGCGTCTCGGAGAGGAGTTGGAAAATCTAACCATGGACTGGCGTTTTCAGGCACGCGCGGCTTCTGATCCGCCCGCTGATCCTCAGGTGCTCGTGGTGGGCATTGATGAGGATGCCTTGGCCAAGCTCGGACGCTGGCCCTGGTCGCGAGCGGTGCATGCCCAGCTCGTCACGCTGCTCGGCTCACGCCCGCCTGCGGCCGCAGCCTTTGACGTGCTCTTCACCGAACCCAGCGCCGACCCCGCCCAGGATCAATTGTTTGCAGATGCCCTGGTACAGTCCACGACCTACATCACCGCAGCCGCGGCGGAAACTTTGGAGAACAACCCAAAATTTGAAGCCGAGTACGCTGGCAATACCAAGGCGATCTCACACATCCAGGGAGACGTCAGCCGCCTCATCGGCAACGATACCGTGCTGCTTCCCGTGCCCATCATTGCGGAGAGTTCTCATGCCGGTTTTGTGAATTCCCCTCCCGGCGCCGATGGTGTGCGCCGCCAGATCCCGCTGCTGGTGCGCTGCGGCACCCGTGTCTTCCCCAGCCTCGTGCTGCAGGCCCTCCTCACCCGCGAAGCCGTGGAAACCGATGCCGTGGAAGTGGTGCTCGGCGATTCGATCTGCATCCACGGCATTCATCGGGAATGGCGGATCCCCATCGACGAGCGCGGCCAGATGACGGTCAATTACCGCCATCCCGACACCTTCAAAGTCTTTCCCTACGCGGGCTTGATGGCCAGCCTGCTGGAGTTCAAAGACAAGGCATGGCCGAAGGACTGTCCGCCCGTCGCAGGCCAGATGCTTTTCATCGGCCAGACCGCGGCTGGGCTGGCAGATCTTGGCCCCACTCCGCATGGCCCGCAGACACCGCTGGTCCTGACGCATGCAAACGCCCTCAGCAACATCCTCACGGGTGACTACATCAAGAAGCCTGACTTCGGCCGCCTGCTTGGCATCTGGGCGCTGCTGGCGCTGTTCACCATCTTTCCTGTGCGCTTCGGCCCCATCTGGCTCGCGTTGTTCGTTCCCGCCGCGATCATCGGCGCCTATGTCTTCACCGCTTTTTATTACTTTCAGCTCGAGAGCCTGCACATGCCTCTGGCATGGCCGGTCTTCGGTTTTGTCCTCGTAGAGGGTGGCTCCATTCTTCACCGCCTGATCATTGAATCACGCGCCAAGGGCCGTATCACAGGCATGTTCGGCACCTTCGTTTCACCGCAGGTGGTCAAGCAGATGATCGCCTCTGGTGAAGAGCCCAAGCTCGGCGGACACCAGGCGGAGATCACCGCTTTCTTCAGTGACATCGCGGGCTTCTCCTCCTTCTCCGAAAAGCTGACGCCTGAGCGACTTGTCACACTGATGAACGACTACCTCTCCGAGATGACCGACATCCTGCACGACAACGGAGGCACGCTCGACAAGTTCATCGGCGACGCCATCGTGGGCATGTTCGGTGCGCCGCTGGCCTTTGAGGGACACGCCTATGGTGCCTGCTGCGCCGCCCTGCTCATGCAGAAGCGGCAGATCGAACTGCGCGAAAAATGGCGCAAGGAAGGCGGCTGGCCGGACATTGTCTATGAAATGAAGACCCGCATCGGTCTCAATTCCGGCGAGGCCATCATTGGCAACATGGGCTCCCGCCGCCGCTTCAATTACACCATGATGGGAGACACCGTGAACCTCGCCGCCCGCAGCGAGAGCGGCGCGAAAAGCTACGGCGTGTACACCATGATCACCGGAGAAACGAAGGCGCTCGCGGAGAAGCACAAGCAGGACATCACCTATCGCTTCCTGGATCGCATCGTGGTCAAAGGCCGAAGCCAGCCTGCCGAGGTGTATGAACTCGTCGGCTTCACGAAATGCATCACGCCCGAGACGGAGGAATGCCTGCATCTCTTTGAGAAAGGCATCGCCGCTTATCAATCCCAGCAGTGGGACATCGCCAAGGCGCTGTTTGAACGCTCAGCCAGACGCGAAATCCATCAGGACTCCAATCCCTCCCTCATCATGATCGAACGCTGCGAGGCCATGAAACTCGATCCACCCCCGCCGGACTGGGATGGCGTTTACGTGATGAAGACGAAGTAAAAGGCACTCCCGAGCTTTAGCTCGTTCTGAGAGGTGTTTGAAAATCTCACAGTCCCCGCAAGCAGCGCGAGCCCAGCGCCTCGGAGCGCGGATTTTATTCCGCAGCAGGTCGCTCACGGCATACCTCAACTCCTCACGTTCGACGTCGCAAACAGAATGATCTCCGGTGGCATTGACGTCCTAAAGCACGCCTCAGCTTTCTCAAAAACTTCTGCCACCAAATCCCGTCCCATACCCGGAATATCCGGACTGCGGCGTCGCCTGCATGAGCGCCGAATTCATTCGATACGATGAGCCCTGGCTGTTGAGCATCGCAGCCTCATTGAGATCGTCCGCAGCAGCCTGCCGCTCGGCGAGCTGGGCTTCGGCCAGCCGCTCCTCCTGACCGCGCAGCACATTCACCAGGATCACCCGCTCCTTCTCGCTGATCTTCCCCGTGCTCGCCGCCTTGTTGATCTCCATCAGGCGGGGATGTTCCGCCGCATACTGGTTCAGAAAGTTGTCGATCTTTTGCGGACTCCATGGGCCTTCCAGCGGCCTGCCCACGGACTTCTCCGCGACCAGCGCCGCCTCGCCTCCCGCGTGGATGTAGCCCACCTCCACCGCCCTCCGCGCAAACGCTTTCGCCTCGGCCACGCTGCCCACGTGATACTCCTCGGAGGTGGTGGTCTGGCAGGAGGAAAGCAGCGCGACGCTCAGCAAAAGCAGGATGGATTTCATGTGCCGAATGTGGAGAAAGTTTTCCCCGCTACAAGCCAAACTAGTTGAGTGCAAAGACTCTCTCTGGAAAGGTCGTATTCCTTCACGTCCCATACCGAGCTAAAGCTCTCGATTACTTTCCAGTCCTTTCATCCATGACGTCCCGCCATCTGACCCTCCTCGCGCTGCTCGCCTCCGCCTCCTGCGCCGTCGCCGCCGCTCCAGTTTTTGAAAGCCCCAGGCTCACCACCGCAAGTGCATCCCGTCTGGTCAAAGTGGACGCCTCCCTGAAAGGTGCCAAGGAACTCTACCTCGTCGTCTCAGATGAAGACGGCATCAGTTGTGACTGGGCCGACTGGCTGGATCCCAAGCTCATCATGGCCGACGGCTCCACCAAGGACCTCACCAAGCTGCCGTGGAAAGCCGCCAGCCAGGGCTCCGGCGGCACACGTGTCGGCAAATCCGCCATGGGCGATGCGCTGCTCGTAAACGGTCAGAAGTTTGAAAACGGCATCGGCACCCATGCGCGCTCGGTCATCGTCTATGATCTGCCGCAGGGCGTCACGGGCTTCACAGCACAGGCGGCCATTGATGACGGCGGCATGGAGCGCGGCGGCAAGGCCAGCAATGCGTCGGTCAAATTTCAGGTCTATACCGAAACACCTCCCAATGCACCCAAGCCTGCCCCTCCCATCGTGGACGATGGCAAGACCACCGTGCCAGCCGACATGTTCACCGTGCCCGAAGGCCTTGAAGTCACCGTTTGGGCCACCTCGCCCGCCTTGTTCAATCCCACCAACATCGACTTCGATGCCCAAGGCCGCCTCTGGGTCGCGGAAGGCGTGAACTACCGCAGCAAAGGCAGCCGCAGGCCGGAGGGAGACCGCATCGTCGTGCTCGAAGACACCACCGGCTCCGGCCGTGCGGACAAAAGCACCGTCTTCGTGCAGGAGTCCGCACTTGCGGCCCCTCTGGGCGTCGCCGTGCTCGGCAACAAGATCGTCGTTTCACAACCGCCGGACCTGCTCGTTTACACCGACGTGAATGGCGATGGCAAATTCGATCCCTCCGTGGACAAACGCGATGTACTGCTCACCGGCTTCGGCGGTCGCCAGCATGATCACAGCCTGCACAGCCTCACTGCCGGGCCGGACGGCCAGTGGTACTGGAATCAGGGCAACACGGGCGCGAAATTCACCGACCACTCCGGCAAGACCTTCCGCATGGGCAGCCCGTACATGATGCAGGACATCGCCGGGCAGAAGAGCGACGACGGCCACGTGTGGATCGGCGGATTCGCCGCACGCATGAATCCCGATGGCACGAACGTCACGATCATCGGTCACAACTACCGCAACAGCTACGAACAGACCATCACCTCCTTTGGCGATGTCTTCCAAAGTGACAACGACGACCCGCCCGCCTGCCGCGTCTCCCCGGTGATGGAAGGTGGCAATGCCGGCTTTGCCTCCGCAGACGGCCTGCGCTCCTGGGGTGCGGACAAACGCCCCGGCCAGGACACCCCCACCGCCGAATGGCGTCAGGAAGATCCCGGCACCATGCCCGCTGGCGATGTCTATGGCGGCGGTTCCCCCACCGGCGTGGGCTTCTATGAAAACGGCGCGCTCGACAAGAAATGGAACGGCCTGCTCCTCGCCTGTGAAGCAGGCAAGAATGTCGTCTTTGGCTACCTGCCCAAGCTCGATGGCGCTGGCTGGAAAATGGAGCGCTTTGATTTCATGACTTCCAACAAGGAGAAGGAATTTGCCGGCTCCGACTTCCTCGGTGGCAAGCCAACGGGCGAACTCAAAACCCGCTTCCGCCCCAGCGATGTCACCGTCGGCCCCGATGGCGCGATCTACGTCGCCGACTGGTTCGACGCCCGCGTCGGCGGCCACGGCACCTTGGACGAACGCTACACCGGCACCATCTACCGCATCGCGCCGAAGGGCTTCGCATCCAACGTGCCAGCACTCAAGCTCGACACCACGGAAGGCCAGATCGCCGCACTGAAAAGCCCAGCACCTAACGTGCGCTACAATGGATTCACCGCGCTCAAAGCCCAGGGCGTTAAAGCCGTGCCTGCCGTCGCCGCCTTGCTCAGCGATGACAACGCCTACATCGCCGCCCGCGCCGCATGGCTGCTCGCACAGATGGGTGAAGAAGGCGTGGCTCAGGTGAAGCCCTGGCTTGATTCCAAATCCGAAGATCAGCGCCTCGTCGCCTACCGCGCGCTGCGTCGTGCCGGTGTGGACGTCATGGCTATGGCCGCAAAGATGGTCAGTGATTCCTCCGCCGCAGTGCGCCGTGAAGTCGCGCTTACTTTGCGTGAAGTGCCCGCCTCCCAAAGCCTCCCGCTGCTGGTGAAAATCGCGCAGCAGTTTGACGGCAAAGACCGCGCCTATCTCGAAGCCCTCGGCCTCGGCGCTGAAGGCAAAGAAGCCGAACTCTACGCCGCCATCTGCACGGACAAGCCCGCCGCATGGACCGATTCGCAGGCCTGGATCGCCTGGCGTCTGCACCCTGCCGCTGCCGCAGAAGCCTTCAAGACCCGCGCTCTCGACAGCGCCCTGACCGAAGACCAGCGCAAGCTCATGCTCACCGGACTCGCCTTCGTGAAAAGCCGCGAAGCTGCAGGCGCGATGATCGCACTCGCCAACACCAAGGACTTCCCCCTGAAGGAGCTCGCCAAGTGGTGGCTCCTCAATCGCAAAGGCAACGACTGGCAGTCCTACGATGTGGAAAGCGGCATGAAGGCCCTGGGCCTGTATGATCCTGCCAAGGTCAAGCTCGTTGCCGTCGAGATGCCCCCTGAACTCAAAGACGCACCCAAGCTGCCCACCGGCGCCGAGATCGCCCAGCTCCCGGGCGATGCGAAGCGCGGCCAGGCCGCCATCGCCGTCTGCTTCACCTGCCACAAAGTCGGCAAGATGGGCGTCGAGTTCGGCCCCGACCTCAGCACCTTCGGCAAGCAGCAGCCGAGTGAAGTCATTGCGAATGCGATTGCGCATCCCTCTGCGGACATCTCGCATGGTTTCGAAGGCAGCGAGATCAAAACCAAGGATGGCCTTACCATCAGCGGCATGATCCTCTCCAGCGGCGATCCCGTCATGATCAAATGCATGGGCGGCCTGGTGCAGACCGTGCCAAAGGAACGCATCGCCAGCGTCAAGAAGATGACCCGCTCCCTCATGTATCAGCCCCAGCAGCTCGGCCTCACCCCGCAGTCCATCAGCGACATCGTGGCCTATTTGAAGAGCCTTTAAAGTAGTCCCGAACTTTAGTTCGTTCTGGAAAGCTCCGCGATCTTCCAGAACGAGCTGCTGCGAAGCGAACCTCATGACTGCTTTGCAACATCCCAGCACCGCCGCCTGTATGAGAGAGCATGCGCCGCTCTCTCCTGCCATTCCTCGTCCTCCTCACCAGCCTCGCCTCGGCTGAAGTCACCAACATCGGCTCACGTCGTGAGCTCTTCGTAGACCAACTCCTCATCGACCAAATGCAGGGCGCCACGCTGCGACTGCATCATCCCGAGGAGGCAGGCGTTGCAGTAAAATTTGACCAGCCTTGGGAGGGCCGGTTCAGCGCCTACATCACCGTCATTCACAATGAAGAGGCGAACAAATTCCAGATGTACTACCGTGGCAATGCGGGCTTCAAAGACGGCACCAACGGCGAAGTGACCTGCTACGCCGAATCCACCGATGGCATCCGTTGGGTGAAGCCCAAACTCGGCCTGCATGAGATCAATGGCAGCAAGGACAACAACGTCATGCTGGCCAATCTGGCACCCTACACGCACAACTTCGCCCCCTTCATCGACCGCCGTCCCGGCGTGCCGAAGGAGCAGCGCTACAAGGCCCTCGCCGGTCTTGGCGGCAAGTCCGGCGGACTCAGCGCCTTCGTTTCCGCTGACGGCCTGCACTGGCAGAAAATGCAGGAGGCGGCCGTCATCACCAAAGGCGCGTTTGATTCCCAAAACGTCTCGTTCTGGTCGGAGGCGGAGCAGTGCTACGTGGCCTACTTCCGCGTCTTCACCGGCGGTGGCATTGGTGAGAAGAATTGGAAGCCCAAGGGCGTGCGCTGGGTCAGTCGCGCCACGAGCAAAGATTTTCTCACGTGGACCGACGCCGTGCAGATGACCTGCGATCAGCCGCTGGTGGACCACATCTACATCAACCAGACGAATCCGTATTTCAATGCACCGCACCTTTACATCTCCACCGCCGCACGCTTCATGCTCGGCAAGGCCGTGCTGGACGATCAGGCGAAGAAATACATCGCTGAAGACACCAAGGCCTACCCTGCCCTGATTCAGGACTGTTCCGAAGCCGTGCTGATGACTAGCCGTGCCGGCACCACCGCCTACAACCGCAGCTTCATGGAAGGCTTTGTGCGTCCCGGCCTCCACTTCCGCAACTGGACCAGCCGCACCAACTACCCCGCCTGCGGTGTCGTGCAGACCGGAAAATCGGAGATGTCCCTCTACGTGGAGCGCCACTACGGGCAAAGCACCGCGCTGCTGCAGCGCTGCACCCTGCGCCTCGATGGTTTTGCCTCGCTGCACGCCGATTACTCAGGCGGCGAGATGACCACCAAGCCCTTTATCTTCGCCGGCAAAGCACTGCATCTGAATCTCTCCACCGGAGTGGCGGGTTCCGTGGCGGTCGAAATCCAGGATGCCGATCATAAACCCATCCCCGGTTTTACTTTGGAAGACTGCAAGGCGATCTCTTACGACGACATCGACCGCATCATCGCCTGGAAGGCTGGCAGCGATGTGTCAGCACTGGCCGGAAAGCCCATACGCCTGCGCTGGGTGCTCAAGGACGCCGACGTGTACTCCTTCCGCTTTGAATGACCGCAACAAGCACGCAGGAGCTTCGCTTCTCGTGGAAAGATTCGTCGCACCCGGACCTCGAGAGCCTGCGTATCCTGTGCTTTCCCGCCCCTTTCAAATGATTCACTGGCGTTTGCAAACGAAACAAGGAACCATCGCCCTCATGCATGCGTATCCCCGCGTGTAACCTCATTCATGGATATCTCGTCAAAAACATTCTCTGCCAAAGGCTTCGTGCTTCCGCACAGTCTTCCAGTGATTGTGCTGGACGACTGCTACCATTTCCCAGGCTGTCATCTGCCGCTGTTCATCTTTGAAGACCGCTACCGCCGCATGCTGGATCATGCGCTTCAAACCGACCGCATGTTCTGCGTCGGCGTCTCTGACGGTGCCAATGACGTCCTCCCTGTCACCACCGCCGGCCTGGTCCGCTGCTCGGTCAAAAATCCCGACGGCACCTCGCAGGTCATGCTCTATGGCGTCTGCCGCGTGCGCATCACCGGCTGGGATCAGATGAAGCCCTTCCGCATCGCCCGTGTTGAGCCCGTGCTCACCCAGCACGCTCCCACCAAAATCTTGCGCCAGCTGAAATCACGCGCGCTGGATCTCCTGCCACCGCCCACGGATGACAGTTGTGAAAGCATGCAGCAGATGCGCCACGAACTGGAGGAGATGGACGAAGCCGAAGCCGTCTGCGACATCATCGCCTTCCACTTCGTCCGAAAAAAAGCCGCCCTGCGCATCCTTCTCGAAGAATGCTGCCCCCAGCGCCGCTACGAAAAACTCATCAGCGAGCTCGAAAAAGCACAGAGCTAAAAGAAAGTAATCGTGAGCTTTAGCTCACTCTGGGAAGCTCCGCGAGCATCAGGATCCAAAGCGAGGTGAAGCTCGAAACGACTTTTCTCACACCTCATCCCTCACCGGATTCGTCAGCGTCCCAATCTGCGCAATCTCCACGCTCACCATATCCCCATCTCTCATAAACACCGGCGGCGTACGCGCCGCCCCCACGCCATGCGGCGTACCCGTGAGGATCACCGTGCCCGGCATCAGCGTGGTGCTGCCGCTGAGAAATTCGATCAGCGTCGGCACATCAAAGATCATGTCACTCGTGTTCCAGTCCTGCATCGTCTCACCATTGAGCACCGTCTTGATCGCAAGGCTGTTCGGGTTCGGAATCTCATCCGCCGTCACCAGCACCGGCCCCAGCGGGCAGAACGTATCAAACGACTTGCCGCGGCACCACTGCCCGCCGCCGCCATGCTTTTGCCAGTCGCGCGCGCTCACATCATTCCCGCAGGTGTAGCCCAGCACATAATTCAGCGCATCGGCCCTGCTCACGTTCTTCGCCTTCTTGCCAATGACCACCGCCAGCTCCGCCTCGTAATCGACCTTCCCGCTCTTCAGCTTCGTGGGCAGCAGAATGGGCTCTCCCGGATGCTGCACCACATTCGGCAGTTTCATGAACACCACCGGATGCTTCGGAATCTCCGCCTTCGTCTCCTCGGCATGCTTCTTGTAATTGAGCCCGATGCACACAATCGCAAACGGCTGCACCGGCGCCAGCAGCTTCACCACTTCCGCCTTGCGGTCCGTCACGTGATGCTCGCCATAGATGTCGCCCTCGATCACCAGCGCCGAGCCATCGGCCTGCTGCGCCGCATGCGCGATGTTTCCTTGAGAGTCGGAGTAGCGGATGATTTTCATGGGGTAGTAGTGCGGGCAATCCTGCCCGCGAACTGAGCTTTCTCAACGGGCAAGATTGCCCGTGCTACCCCTGCCTGCGATTCCACGCCACCAGCTCCTCATACTTCGCCCCCGTGCCCCCGAACAAATCCAGCGCGCTTCCCACGGTGCCATCCACACGCCCTTGGCTCAGCTCATCAATGCGCTTCAGGTCATCCAGATGCCGGATGCCGCCCGCATACGTCATCGGGATTGGCGAATGCTCACCCAGGAAACTCACCAGAGCCTCATCAATCCCCTCGCATTTCCCCTCCACATCCACGGCGTGGATCAAAAACTCCGCGCAATGCCCCGCGAGAAAACGCAGCGACTCCGGCGTCACCTCCAGCGTCGTCAGCGTCTGCCAGCGGTTCATCGCCACCGTCCAGCCCTTCGCCGTCGCCTTGCAGCTCAGATCAATCACCAGCCGCTCCTTGCCCGCCGCTGCCACCATCTTGTCCAGCTTCGTCTGATTGAAGGTGCCATCCGTCTCAAACAGATAGCTCGTCACGATCACATGGCTCGCTCCCGCCTCCAGATACTCCGCTGCATTGCACGAGCGAATCCCTCCGCCCACCTGCAAGCCGCCCGGAAACGCCCCCGTCGCTGCCTTCGCCGCCTCCTCATTTCCCTTCCCCAGCAGGATCACATGTCCGCCCGTCAGCCCGTCGCGCCGATACAGCTCGCCATACCAAGCCGCGTCCCGATCGCTCACAAAGTTCGTCTTCAGCCCCGTCCCATCATCCCGCAACGACGAGCCCACAATCTGCTTTACGCGGCCATCGTGGAGATCAATGCAGGGTCGAAATTTTGTCATAGGAAAGTCCAAGATTAGTCAAGAGGTTCAAGGAGCGGTCAAGCAGGTCATTCATCATCTCCGTCTCCTGAAGCAAAGCGCCGACAAACCGAGCATCACCAGCAGCATTCTCGACGGCTCAGGCGTCCCCAGCATTGGAATCTGCGGCGCGCTTCCTGCATCCACCGGTTTGAGCCCTGCACGGTCATACTGCTGCTGATTTTCGAGTACAACAGCTCCCGAATACGGCGTCACCAACTGATGCCGGGCGGCGCGCTTCGCCTGGTCTGCGGGCACATGATCGCGCCCTTGGAAGGCCGCCATCACCTCGCGAAACACCGCATGGCGTGCCAGTTGATCCCACACCTCCTTGCCATCAGACGGTGCAGTGGCGGAGCGGGAAATGCGCGTTTTGGTCGTGGGTCTATCGCGGATGGAGAGCAGGGTCTTGGCCAGTTCATTCGCCCCGCTTCCGCTCCAGCGCAGACCACCGACAACGGGCATGGCATCGTACAAATCCTCCAGGAGCTTGTTGCGCCCATGCTCAAGTTCCAGGGCATGAATCAGCGGCGGGGCGCCGCTGCGCTCGAGCAGTTGCTTGATCCCTGCCTCTCCGGAGGGCGCCACAGGCTGGGGGCCGTGCAGCCAGATCAAGGTGGCAGGAGCAGAGGGTGGGTGCAGCCGTTGCAGTGCCGCTTTCAAAGCAGGCACCGCATCGCGCCCACCGGCAAAGCTGGCATCATGCAGGTGTTTATCGATCTCCATCACCGGGATTTCCACAGCATCTCCATCCGTGCTCGCCCAGATCGTCACCGGTGCCTGTGCGGCCAGTTGTTTCAAGGCATCACGGATGAGAGCCGCATGGGGGCGCAGTCTGGCGGAAGCATCCACGATGATAAAGATGGGTTTGCGGATGCCAAAATAGATCTCATTCTCCTCACGATTCATCATCCACACCTTGGGCGCAGGTGGCTGCGTCACCCCATAGCTCAACCTGAGATTTTCAAACTCCGTGCGTACTTGGAATGCCCTCACCCATTTCGCCCCCCAGCCATAAGTGACCTTTCCCTCTGCCCACGCATACGTTCTCAAGGCCTCATGCAGGCTGGCAGGGTGCGGACGAAGCATGCTCCCTGCCCCCGCCGGGATTCGTTCTACGATGACAATGGGCTGCTCGTTTCCAGCAAGCTTGTCCGTCGTCCACACCTTCGGCAGCGGCGGCTGCTTCACACCAAAGTTCAGCCCGGCCAGGTCCTCCTGCGGCACCTCCGCCTGCCAGCTCCATCCACCCTTCTCAGCGGCGGCAGCCTTTTGCCACGCGTCCGGCACCTCCAGCGCCTGCGGCGACTGCACCCACACTGCATGCTTCGCCGCCGCCGGGATGATGAAATTACGCTCCACAATCAAGGGCATAAACAAAGCCGCCGGAGCTTGGTCGTCCAGCGGGGCGGTGATGCCCAGCCGGATCTTCATGCTGCCGTTCGGCGGCACAGGGAAGCACTGCGTCAGCACACGGTCTGGGCCGACCATGTTGACCAGCACAGGGTCGCGGCGATCCACGACCACCGTCTGCCGATACGCCTCCGTGACCTGCGAGCGTGCGCCAAAGGCCGCCTCACGCGGCTCGTCATTGATCCACAAAGTCAGCCGCGAAACACACGCGCCCGGCGGCAGCAGCATCTGGCAGCGTGCCTCCTGCGCATTCCGGTGCTGGTTGTGAAACTCCAGAGTCCATTCACCATGTGCCAGTGCGGAATCCGCATCCACATGCCAGTCCATCCGTGAGGACTGCATCGAAAGCCCACGAAGGCGTGCGCCCACTTCTGATCCACCGCGGCCCTCATCCCATGCAAAACTGTCCAAGCTCTCATCCCTGTTCATGCGCAAACCCGAGAACGTCTGCCCAGCGCTGCGCGGGGGTGGCACATCGCTGAATGGGGAACCTGACACACGGAAATAAAGCCTGCGCAGGGCATCGCGGTCAGAGGTTTCGGGGCGGTCCCATCCGCCCCTTCCATCGTCCTGATCTTGGGACTCATGCCTGCTTTCCGGGGCAAACACGTGCACCGACGGTCCGAACTGCTTGGAAACGTCCCCGGTATAGCACAGCCGCAGAAGAAACTCCTGGCGCCAGGCTGTTCGCAGTTTGGGCAGCACTTTTTCAGCGCTGCCGTCTTGGAGTCTCACCGCCCTAAGCGCCACTTGGATGTCTGATCGCAGACTCACCATGCGCCATTCCACAGCGAACACCACCAGCAGGCCAAAAACCAGTCCGCACAGCCATGGCTTGATACGTCGTTCTTCCGCAGGCATGTGTGCAGTCCGCGCGAGCGTCATGATCCATGCCACCAAGGCAGCGAGCGGTCCAAGCGGGGCCAGAATGAGCGGAATGAGAGCCACGGACGCTGGCGAGTTCAGCATCCCTAAAATGAGAAGGGGCGAGAGAAGCAGCATGACGATTCCAGCAATATTCAGGTAACCCATCGCTAGAACGTAGAGAACCATAACCAACCACCCGCTGCCATGCAGAAAGGCCCCTGCAGGCACCCAGGGCGTGCCTGGGTGATGCCGCGCCATCCTGGGGCCCCATATGGCCGCTGGCATCAGCAGCACCAGGAAAACATGCGCCCACGTAGGTATCGGATCAAAATTGGTCGAGGCGCAGGCATGCGTGGTGAACTCCATGAGCAAGGAATTCAGTGGCAGAACAATGCCTGCTCCAAGCAGGGCACGGCTGAAGAAGGAACGGCGACCATTCATGTTCAGGCAGTCTAGTGGGGGCAGTCCTTGGCGGTCATCTTCTTTTATGTGAAATCCTCATGAAACCTCAGAGAAGTGACCAACCCTGCCTTTTGTTCTTTGCCTCAAAGGCGCAGCCTTGACCTCCGCATCTTCTCTGCTTAGTTAACTCTGTTCATGACCACCCCCGCCACGGCTCTGCTCCTTCTCTCCCTGCGACTTACGCAAGGGTAGGCGGCCCGTGTTTCCTCGTCATGCCCCTTGCCGTCACGTCACGGCAGTTTCTAATGCCGGAATAACACCGGTCCTTTCCAGCCTCTCTATTTTCGTATTCACATGTTAAAAGATCCGTCTTCCAAGTATCAGCCCTTTCCGCTGATCAGCATCCCCAATCGTCAATGGCCCTCCCGTCATCTGACCCATGCCCCCATCTGGTGCAGCGTCGATCTGCGCGATGGCAATCAGGCGCTCGCCGTGCCGATGAACGTCTCCCAGAAGCTGGAGATGTTCGATGCCCTGGTGAAATGCGGCTTCAAGGAAATCGAAGTCGGCTTCCCCTCCGCATCCAACACCGAGTTCCAGTTCAACCGCCGCCTCATCGAGGAAAAGCGCATCCCCGACGATGTCACCATCCAGTGCCTGGTGCAGGCCCGTGAGGACTTGATCGAGAAAACCGTCGAGTCCCTTTTAGGCGCGAAGAAAGTCGTCATCCACATGTACAACAGCACGTCCCCCGCTCAGCGGAAATACGTGTTTGGCAAGACCAAGGAGGAGATCATCACCGTGGCCGTCAAAGGCGCGCAGATGATCAAGGACCGCCTGCATCGCCTCACCGCAGGCGGCACCCAGGTGACACTGCAGTACTCCCCCGAAAGCTTCAGCGCCACGGAAGTCGAATTTGCCAAGGAGATCAGCGAGGCCGTCATGGACGTCTGGCAGCCGACTCCCGAGCACAAGATGATCCTCAACCTCCCCGACACCGTCGAGGTGGCCATGCCCAATGTGTATGCCGACCAGATCGAATGGATCTGCACGAACATCAAAAATCGCGACAGCCTCATCATCAGCCTGCACACCCACAACGACCGCGGCACCGGCACCGCCGCCACGGAGCTGGGCCTGCTGGCAGGTGCCGACCGCGTCGAAGGCACCCTGTTTGGCAATGGCGAGCGCACCGGCAATCTGGACATCGTTCAGGTGGCCATGAACCTCTACATGCACGGCATCGCACCCGGCCTGGACTTCAGCGACATGAGCGGCCTTATCCACATGTATGAGCGCACCACCGGCATGACCGTGCCGCCGCGCCAGCCCTACGCAGGCGAACTCGTTTTTACCGCCTTCAGCGGCAGCCATCAGGACGCCATCAAAAAGGGCCTCACAGGCTACGAGGAGCACAGATCCATCTGGGACGTGCCCTACCTCACCATTGATCCGAACGACATCGGTCGAGAGTACCGCGAGGTCATTCGCGTGAACTCGCAGAGCGGCAAGGGCGGTGTGGCCTACCTGCTGGAGAGCGAATTCGGCATCGAACTGCCCAAGGACATGCAGCGCGAGTTTGGCCCGCTGGCCAACGACATCGTGGACAAGCTGGGCCGCGAAGTCACCGCTGCCGAATTGAAAGGCATGTTCTGGCAGGAGTACATCGAGCGCGAGACCCCCTTCGCCCTCCATCACTTCCATGCCGACGGCGTGGACGGCGTCTTCACCTGCCGCAGCAGCCTGGTCATCAATGGCCAGGAACGCGGCATCACCGGCACCGGCAACGGCCCCATCGCAGCTTTTGCTCACGCCTTGATCAAAGACGCCGGAGCGCCAGCGTTCGAAGTCGCCACCTACCGCGAGCAAAGCCTCAGCTCCGGCACCGAAGCCAGCGCCCTCGCCTTCATCCAGATCAAAACCGCCAGCGGCAAAACCATCTGGGGCGCAGGCGTCGATACCAACATCGAACTCGCCTCCATCAAAGCGGTGCTCAGCGCGGTGAATCGGGCATCATAAAGTAGTCGAGAGCTTTAGCTCGGTCTGGATTCTGGAGGACTCGTCAAGCCTCCCCAGAACGAGCTAAAGTTCAGCATTCCCTTGTCTCATGTGCCCGCGCTTCCATGAGTGGCGGCACAACAGCCACGTCCCATCAAAAGGCGCTTTCAGACGTGTCGTAGTAAGGTTTGCTGTAAAAATCATTCCACAGCGGTCGCCCAAGCAGCAAACCTGCAATGAACAGCCCAATTCCAATGCCGAACTGGGTCAGTCCATCAGACAAGCTGCCGACCTGAAGCGCCGCGTCAGACGGATTGCGTGCATCGTAGTGGACCGTAGTCGGCATGCCGACCGAATACGCTGAAATCATTTCCAAAGCCTCAGCCTTGGTGCCTGCGCTCATGCTGTGATGACGGATTCGTTGTGCTGAGTAGGGCGTGCCGTTCAGTTCGTAATAGTACCGCATCGTGGGAATGTAGTCCCCGCTATTCCCTCTGCCGGATCTCTTCCAGGTATCCTTGGCATGTACCGTCCCCTGCACGGTCGGCCAGGATTTCGCCTTGGCTGTGAAGACCATGCCCGAGACGCCCGTCCACATGAAATAAATCCCTGAGATGAGCAGCAGCAGGATCAGGCTGATGGGTTTGAATAGGAACGACCTCGGCAGCATTGAAGTAAGCTTATGGAGCTTCTTGCCTCTGTGAAATACAATCCTACCTGTCCTTTGGAAGCATCCCCATTGAACCAGTCGCTGATCCGAAGTGTAACTGTCCAGTTGCCGCCTGGGGCTGTTTGAGGTTTATGAACACACCTCATGTCCCTCCAAATCCCCGACTACCCCTTTCAGGCCTACATCTTCGACTGCGACGGCACCCTCGTCGATTCCATGCCGCTGCACTACATCGCGTGGGTGGAGGCCTTGAAGCAGCATGACGCGCCGTATGAGTTCACCGAGGAGGAGTTTTATGCGCACGCAGGCATGAAGGAGCAGGACGTTGTGAAGCTTCTCAATGCGAAGCATGGCGCCTTCGTGGATCCCGTGAGCGTGGATGAGCTGAAGATGGAGATTTTCGCCAGACGCATCCCCGAAGTGCAGGCCGTGAGCCCCGTGGCCGAGTTTGCCAAATCTCTCTTCGGCCGCTTCCCCATCGCCGTAGCCTCAGGCAGCGAAGAGTCCACCGTGCGCGGCTGCCTGACCGCCACAGGCTTGATCGACCTCTTCCCCATCATCATCACTCCCAAAAAGGTCAGACACGGCAAACCCGCCCCCGACATGTTCCTCCTCGCCGCCGAGCAGATGGGCATCGCGCCCAGCGAATGCCTCGTCCTCGAAGACGGCAATAGCGGCATCCTCGCCGCGAACGCAGCGGGAATGCAGTCCGTGTTTATTCCGAGGACGCTCCGGTAAGCCAAAGTACTCGTGAGCTTTAGCTCACTCTGGAACTCCGCAAACACCCAGCGCGTTCAAAATTCCGCTACTACCTCGTCAGTCCAAAGCGCGCGAGCACTTCGTCCTCCCTCAGCCCAGACTCAGCACCCACACCGAGAACAAAACCGCTCTTCAATCCTGCCTTGCCAGGATTCAAAGCGATATAACGCCTGAAGTGATCCAACTGCGCCTCACTGCGCACAATGTGGTCAAAAGCCTCGCGATGCCAAAGGCTGCCGGACGTGCAGCGCGATAGATTGATCTCCCGGGCACTGCCACCTTTCCAGCCCTGCACGATTCCGCCCAATTTTTTGCCCTCCATAGGTTCAACAAGTGCGTGAAAATGATTGGGCATAATGACCCACGCATCGAGCTGGTATTCGTCCCCATTATCTTCCACCAGCTTGCGGATCAACATCTCTGCAAATGTGGATTCAGCCAGCGGGCATCCGCCATGCCCGGCATCCAGCAACTCATGAAATCGAGCGGTAAACTCACGATGATACTCATGCCTCTTTCCTTCCATGAGCTGCTCAAGCTGCAGTGCCGAACTGAGGCCATGGGCATCAAGCCATGCATTTCGCAGCCTGCGCCAGTGGTCGAGCACATCCGCCGGCAGAGAATCCGCGAGGCGAGAGGTCACAAAGTAAGTCGTCCCATGCTGCTGCCAATGCGGGAGGTTGCCCCGATGCCGCCGCACCTTCTCGTTTGGATTAAACGGCTTGAATGGCATGGTGGCAAAATAAAGTACTCGTGAGCTTTAGCTCACCCCGGAAACTCCTCAAGCTGACAGAGCACACTCACCACAAAAGCGCGGCGTTGCCTAAAAAAGGCATCGACATGGGGTTGAAGCGTGGCCTCTCCTGTTTTGAACTCCGTGTGTTTGCGGTGTTTCCCAGAAGCGAGCTAAAGCTCGCGAGTACTTTTTTCCTTCCACGCTCGCCAGCACGTCACAAAACCCTTTGCGAAATCCTGCGGTCTTGCCTCCACCCACGCGCTGATATCCTCCGGCTTGAACCAATCTCCCGTGGCCACCTCCTCGGGCAGACAGCGCACCGGGCCGTCATGCCGGGCAATGCGCAGTTCCACGAATTCGTGGTCTGTGTTATCTCCCGCAGGAATCTGCGCCGCCAGTTCCGTCGAATCCACGTGGATGCCCACTTCCTCTCCCAGCTCCCGCACAGCCGCGCTGGCATAGTCTTCCCCGGCATCCAGATGCCCGGCGGCGCTGCTGTCCCACTTGAGCGGCGACACATCCTTGAGATGCGAACGCTGCTGCAGGTAGATGAAGTCGCGTTTGTTGATCACAAAGATGTGCACCGCACGGTGCAGCAGCTTCCGCTTGTGCACCTCTCCTCGCGTGAGCTGCTCGATGACCTCATTGCGCTCGTTCACCACATCAAACAGCTCGCTCGCCTTCTGTCCCGCATCCACCTCATGACGCTCCTCGTAATGCCGAGCGATCTGAATCCACTGCGCCAAAGACAGCGCCTCCGCACGCACCATCCCCGTCACGCCGAGCGCCTCAACCAACGACTCCCAACCACCGGGAGCCTCAGGCAGCAGATTCTTCAACTGCTTGCGCCGCTGCGAGAAACCCATGCGCACCAGTCGGTCAAACAGTACATGATCAAACACCGGCAGCGTGGAGGGATCTCGCGGCGTCAGGCGGATGATGGCGGAGTCCACCCTCGGCTTCGGCACAAAGACCTCGGGGGGCACCACCCGCAGCATCTCCACATTCCAGTCCTTCTGCACCAGCAGGCTCAGGGCACCGTAGGCGTCGTCCTCACAGGTGGCGGCCAGGCGGTCGCAAACCTCCTTTTGCAGCATGAACACCGCACACCCGACCGGCGATGGCGGCGTGAGCCAGTGCTTCAATATCTCGCTGCCGACCGAATACGGCAGGTTGCCCACAATGCGCAGCGGACCGAGCTTGAACCATGAGCGCAGGTTGATGCGTGTAGCATCATTATGGATGACTTCCACATCGTCCCGCCCTTCAAACTGGCTTTGCAGCTCAGGCGCGAGCTGGGAATCCTTTTCAATCAAAATAAGTCTCTTCGGCCTGCCCACCAGATGCTTCGTCAAAGCCCCCATGCCGGGTCCGATTTCCACCACAATCTCCGCCCCATCCGGCTGCACCTGATCGCCAATCCACCGGGCGATCTCCTCGTCCTGCAGGAAGTTCTGCCCCATGCTCTTGCGTGGGGTGAAGTGCGGGCGGGGTGGCGGGGCTTCGGAGCGGCGTTGGTCGCGGTATCTCATTACCGCATCTTCCACTGTTCTGCGCTTCCATCAAACCAATCCATTCAGGCAGCCAATACTTGACCCCCGGCATGAATGAAGCACTCTTGAGGGTGCTTAGAACCTGCCTCAAATCCAAACTCCACCGTGCCGCCATCACCGATGCCAACATCGCCTATGAAGGCAGCATCACCATTCCGACCGATCTCATGGAAAAAGCCGACCTCTGGGTGGGCGAAAAAGTGCTGGTGACCTCCATCACCAACGGTGCCCGCTTGGAAACCTACATCATCCCCGCCCCCGCCGGCTCCGGGCAGATCATCGTCAATGGTGCTGCCGCCCATCTCATCAACACCGGCCACCGCGTCACCATCATGGCCTGGGGCCAGAGCGAACATCCCATCATCCCCAAGCGTCTGCTGCTCAATGAGCGCAACGAAGTGGTGAATGATTCGGTGCTGTGAGACGGCCGCCTCAGGGTATCAGCACAAGAATACCACGTTGAGCGACTTTTGGCTGTTCATGCTGTCGCAGGATTCCGTATGATCTTGCCATGACTCCGACTGCTGCCTGCTCCCTCCTGTTGCTGCTCGCCTTGAACACCACGCTTCTCGCGCAGGCGGATGGCATCAAGTCAAAGACGACTTACGCGAAGGCCTACGGCGAAACGAAAAATCCCGTCGCCGTGGATCCCTCCAAGGACCTGCCACGTTTTCCCGCTGTGGAGCCCCGAGACGCCATCGCCACCTGGCAGGTGAAAAAAGGCTTCAAGCTCCAGCTCACCGCCAACGAACCTCAGGTGCGCTCCCCCATCGCGGTCAGCTTCGATGAAAATGGCCGCATGTTTGCGTGCGAGATGATCGACTACAGCGAGATGCGCGATGTCACACCTCACCTTGGCCGTGTCTCGATGCTGGAGGACAAAGATGGCGACGGCCACTTTGAGGCGAGCCAGGTCTTCGCCGATGACCTCGCCTGGCCAACCGGCCTGATCTGCGCGAACGGCGGCGTGTTCGTCATCGCCACGCCTGACCTCTGGTTCTTCAAAGATACCGATGGCGATGGCAAAGCCGACGTGCGCGAAAAAGTCTTCACCGGTTTCGGCACTGGTTTGAAGCTGCTCAATGTGCAGGGCCTCGCCAACAGCCCCATGTGGGGCCAGGACAATCGGATCCACATCCTCGCAGGCGGTGGCAATCGCGGCGTGATGACCTGCGTGAAGCGCCCAGAACTGCCCGGTATCGAGCTCGGCGGCAAAGACTTCTGGTTTGATCCGCGCACGCTGGAGTTCGGCCTCGAAGGCGGCGGCGCGCAGTATGGCATGAGCTTTGACAACTACGGCCGCAAATTCGGCTGCTCAAACTCCGACCACCTGCAGTACTGGGTTTACGACGACAAATACGCCAACCGCAATCCTTACTACCCCATGCCACCTGCACGGCAAAGCATCGCGGTGGATGGCGGCGCGGCGGAAGTCTTTCGCCTCAGCCCCGACGAACCCTGGCGCATCATCCGCACCCGCTGGCGCATCGCCGGTGTGGTGAAAGGTGCGGTGGAAGGCGGCGGACGCGTGAGCGGCTATTTCACCGGCGCCACCGGCACCACCATCTATCGCGGAGATGCCTACGGCTCCGATTTCGTAAACAACAGCTTCACCGGAGATGCAGGCGGCCAGCTCGTGCATCGCAAGATCATCAAGCCCAGCGCAGACGGCATCAGCCTCATCGGCGAACGCCCCGCCGACGAGCACGGCTTTGAATTCGCCGCCAGCAAGGACACCTGGGTTCGCGTCGTGAACTTCGCCAACGCCCCCGATGGCTGCCTGCACATCTGCGACATGTACCGCGAAGTCATCGAGCACCCCTGGAGCATCCCGGACGAGATCAAAAAATACATCGACCTCAACAGCGGCAACGGCCGCGGCCGCATCTACCGCATCGTTCCTGAGAAAGGCGCCCAGCGCATCGGTCAGAAGGTGGCCCTCGGCAAAGCCAGCACCGAAGAACTCGTGCAAACCCTCGGCCACCCCAACGGCTGGCATCGCGATACCGCCCAGCGCCTGCTGTATGAGCGGCAGGACAAGGCGGCGGTTCCCCTGCTGGAGAAGGTGCTGAGTGGAGACAATGCACTGGCCAAGCTGCATGCGCTGGGTGCGCTGGAGGGTTTAGGGGCGCTTAGTGAGAACATGGTGGCAGCCGGAGTCGAAGATGCTGATGCCAAGGTGCGGGAACGTGCCATCCGCTTGTTGGAACAATTTACTGACACCGGCGAACGGGCGGCCAAGGCCTGCAAGCTGTTAAGGCCTCACTTCATAGACACAGATGCGAGAGTCCGCTTTCAGACGGTGCTGACTCTAGGCGGAATTTCAAACGATCTGGCACCCGAAGGTGGCATATCGTCGCGATACCATGAGCTGGCTAATGTGCTCAGTTCCTATCCCGGAAATCTCTGGCTTGAATCCGCCGTCCTGTCTGCGCCACCAGAAATAGCGTCCAAAATTCTGGATACGATGTTCGGAACCTTCTCCGGTGGCAACTGGGGTTCAGACCGTGCGATTGCCGCGTTGGTTAAAACGGCTGCTTCCCAGGCGACGCCCCAGAAAAAAGGGCAAGCTTCATTCCTCGTAAGCATGACTGCAGGACGGTTTCCCAAACCCACCGTCATTACAGCATTGGCCGAGGGCCTGAAGCGCGCAGGCACCACGCTCGAAAAAGCGGATACGGAAGGCAGACTCGCCGCTCTGCTCACTGACGCTCGGCAGAAGGCGCTGGATTCAAAACTCCCCGCAGTGGGGCGACGTGATGCCATCGAACTGCTCGCCGTGAGCACCTCCAAAGAAACACTTGATGCACTGATCCGCTGTTTAGGTGAAGAGCAGCCGGAAGACATTCAAATATCGGCGATTCAAGTGTTGGCCCAGAGCAACTCGCCAGCAGTGACGAAATCCCTGCTCACAAACTGGCTGGGCTTTGCACCTAAAGCGAAGGCGGCGGCCCTGGACGCCCTCCTTGCCCGCGAAGACCGCGCCCTCGCCCTTCTGGAATCCGGCATGGTAAAGCCCACTGAGTTCTCCGCTTCCCAGGTCCAGGCGCTTCTCAAGCACAAGTCCGCCAAAGTCGCTGCGGCAGCAAAAACTGCTCTGGCTTCCGTCATTCCGCCATCACGTGAGGAGGTGACGGCGAAGTTCAAACCGGCCATCACGGCCCAGGGCGATGCCAAAAAAGGCCAGATGCAATACATGGCGCGTTGCATGGCCTGCCACCGCGCCGGAACCCTGGGATTGCAGGTGGGCCCTGACTTTATCACGGTAAAAACTAAGGGCCGTGATGCCTTGCTTACGGCTATTTTGGAACCCCACAAGGAGGTTGCCTCTCAGTTCATCGCTTACGCCGTCAATACGAAGGACGGTCAGACGCTAACTGGAATTATTACGAATGATACCGCATCCGGCATGACGCTCAAGATGATGGGCGGCATTGAAAAAACACTCCAGCGTTCGGAGATTAAAGGCAGCAGTTCCACCGGGCAGAGCTTGATGCCAGAAGGTTTGGAGACCGGCATGAGCGTCGCAGACATGGCTGATCTTCTTAGCTTCATTGAGGGACAGTAAACCTCCCCTAAAACTGAACCGGTTTTTCTTTGCAGCCGCCGTTGTCTGCGCTCCTTTGAGACATCCATGAAGACCACCCCCGTTACCTTTGAAGATCTGCAATCATCCGTCATCGCCGTGCCGCCGCTGTGCCGGAACAAGGATCTGTCTTTGGCCAAGTCGCAGAACAGCCGCCTGATCAAGCACATGCACAAAGGCGGCATCCGCACGCTGCTTTATGGAGGCAATGCCAATCTCTACAACATCGCCCCCAGTGAGTACCATTCCCTGCTCAAGATGCTGGTGGATATCTCCCCGGACGACATGTGGGTCGTCCCCTCTGTCGGCCCCATGTACGGCACGGCCATGGACCAGGCCAAAATTTTGAGCGAGTTCGCCTTCCCCACGGCGATGCTGCTGCCCACGCTCTTCCCCTCCAAGCCTGCCGGTGTCGCCACCGCCATCCGTCATTTCGTGGAGAAGTCCGGCATCAAGGCCGTGCTCTATATCAAGGACGGCGCCTACATCACTCCCGAACTCGCCGCCGAACTCGTCAATGACGGTCTGATCTCCTGGATCAAGTACGCCATCGTCGAACCCGATCCAAAGAAGGACCCTTATCTCAAGAAGCTCATCAAGCTGGTGGACACCAAGCTCATCGTCAGCGGCATCGGCGAGCAGCCATCCATCATCCACCTGCGTGACTTCGGCGTCACTGGTTTCACCGCAGGCTGCGTCTGCATCGCCCCTTCCCGCTCCACAGCCCTGCTCCAGGCCATCTTGAAGAAAGACTGGGACACCGCCGAAAAGATCCGCGAGGAATTCGTCGCTCTCGAAGACCTGCGCAATGCCCACAGCCCCATCCTCGTGCTGCATCACGCCGTCGAGCTCGCGGGCGTGGCCCAGACCGGCCCCGTGCTGCCGCTGCTCACCGAGCTTCCTGCCAACCTGCTGCCGAAGATCGAAAAAGCGGCCAAGGCGCTGCTCGCAAAGAATGGCTAAGCCAAGGCGCTGGCCATGACTGCCAGCCTCTTCAAAATGGCTTTCGTATTTCAGGCATTAGGCATCTCCTAATGCCTGAACTTTGTATTGACGGTTTGTGACAATTCACGTCATACACGTGCGTATTCTCACACCATGACTTCACGCCGTCACTTCATCCAGTCTCTTTCCACCACCGCTCTCCTCGCCGCCTCCGGAGGCATCTCCGCTCAAGAATCCGCCAAACCCGCCCGCAAGCTGCGCAAGGCCATCATGGGGGGAACGCTGCGCCTCAAGGGGGCCACACTGCTGGAGAATTACAAAGCCGCCAAAGAGGCAGGCTACGAAGGTGTCGAGCCTGCAGGCGGCATGAATCAGCAGGAAGTCATCGACGCCCTCGGCCAGTCCGGCCTCCAAGCAGCCAGCGTTTGCTGCCACACCCATTGGAAGCAGACACTCACTCACGACGATCCCAAAATCCGCGAGGAAGGTTTGCAAGGCGTGCTTACCACCCTGCGCGATGCCAAAGCCTACGGCGCCGATTCCATTCTCGTGGTTCCCGGCGTGGTGAGCGAGACCGTGCCGTATGACGTCGCCTGGACGCGTTCCATTGCCGAAATCAAAAAGGCCGTCCCGCTTGCCAAGGAACTCGGCGTGAAGATCTCCATCGAGAATGTCTGGAACAACTTCATCCTCAGCCCCCTCGAAGCCGTGCGCTATCTCGATGAAGTGGGAGATCCCATCGTGGGCTGGCACTTCGACATCGGCAACGTGCTGCGCTTCGGCTGGCCGGAGCAGTGGATCAAGGTGCTGGGCAAGCGCATCAACCGCATCCACGTCAAAGAATACAGCACCAAGAAGATGAAGGAGGAAGGCATCTACAAAGGCTTCGACTGCGACCTCACCGAAGGCGACAACAACTGGCCCGCCATCATGAAAGCCCTCGATGACGCCGGCTACACCGGCTGGGCCATCAGCGAACAGCGCGGCGGCATCAATCCCAATGGCCTCAAGATGCTCACCGAACGCATGGACAAAATCTTCGCGATGTAAATCCTTCATTCGACATTCGTCATTCTGATTTCGTCATTTCCACCAATGCCCTCCGCTCTCGCCATCTTCGCCCATCCTGACGACATCGAATTCGTCGCCGCCGGAACCCTGCTTCTGCTCAAAGAGCGCGGCTGGGACATCCACTACATCAATCTCTGCACCGGCAATGGTGGCTCGGTGCAGATGGACGGTCCCACGACCACAAAGAAGCGCCTCGAAGAAGGCCAGGCAGCCGCACGCATTCTCGGTGCCACCTTCTACCCACCCATCTGCGATGACCTGGAGCTGACTTACTCAGTCCCCTACCTCCGCAAGGTCGCCGCCGTCGTCCGTATGGCCCAGCCCAGCATTGTCCTCACCCATGCACCTGCGGACTACATGGAAGATCACATGCAGGCATGCCGACTCGCTGTCACCGCTGCATTTTCGCATTGCATCCCCAACTTCCAGACCGATCCCCACCTGCCTTCCTACTCGCAAGACGTGACCGTCTATCACGCCATGCCTCACGGTCAGTGCGATCCCCTGCGCCAGAAGCTCCAGGCCGGGCAGTATGTGGACACCACCAGCGTTCACGAGCTTAAGCGTGAATCCCTCGCCGCTCATGAAAGTCAGAAGCACTGGCTCGATGTCAGCCAGGGCATGGACTCCTACCTCATCAGCATGGACGAGTCCTCCCGCGCCATCGGCAGGCTCTCCGGCCGGTTCGAATACGCCGAAGGCTGGCGCAGGCACCTCCACCTCGGATTCAGCGCCAAGGAAATCGATCCTCTCAAAGACGCCCTTGGTGATCTCTGCCTCATCAATGAGGAATACGAGCGCGCCAGGGCCACGCCGGTCTGAGCACCCAGTTCGAAGGTTTAAGGGAAAGTTTAAAGTTGGCTGCGCACTCGCTCCCAGCTTGAAAACTTGAGCTTAAACCTTTAACTCGGCCCCATGCCCGCTCCGCTGACCTACCTGCTAGTTGACGGTCACAGCGTCATCCACGCCTGGCCGGAGCTGAAGCGTGAGCATCGTGTTGCCTCGCGCCGCCATCTGGCGCGCACAGAACTGCTCAAGCGCTTGCGCAATCTTCAGGACATGAGCGGCATGCAGGTCGTCGTGGTGTTTGACGGAGCCCGGCAGGGCACCAACGAAGAGCGCGAGCCCCAAGGCCTTCAGATCATCTACGCCGATCCCGGCACTACAGCGGACACCATCATCGAACGCCTCGTGGCCAAATACATCCATGAGCGCCCCATGCGCGTCGTTTCCGCCGATGGCATGGTGCGTGAAACAATTCTGTCACTTGGAGCCGAGTGGTTCAGCCCTGAAATCCTCCGCAGCCTGTGCGATGGTGCAGAAACCAGCATGCGTGCACGCCTTGCCTGATTCCCATTCACGTTCTAACCTCCTGCCATGAGATTGATTTCCCCCCTTTTGTTTTTGATGCTTGGCCTCTCCGCCGCATTGGCGCAAGCCCCCGCCAAGCCTCCCGTTTCGGACGAAGTCAAAAAACTCCTGCTGGAAGCCCGCGAAATGCGCATCAAGCAGCGCTACACGGATGCGCTCGAAAAACTCGACGCTGCCGAGAAGCTCAATCCCAATCTGGCCGACATCTACGCCCTGCGCGGCGACATCTACCTGGCGCCACGGCGTCGTGATTTCGACCTCGCCCTGCCCCAGTTTGAAAAAGCCGCCCAGCTCCAGCCGGACAGCCCGCTGCCCAAGTTCAATCTTGCCGAATACTACTTCGTAAAACACGATTTCACCACGGCGCTCCAGGCCTTCACCAAGCTGGCCACGGATTATCCTAAGCTGCCCATGATCATCCGCCACATCGTGCACTACAAGCGCGCGCTGTGTGAGCTCAAGCTGGGACACCGCCCCGCCGCAGACCAGATCATCGCGGAAAATTTCACCTTCATGGACGACACCCCGGCCTACTACTTCAGCAAGGCGGCCATTGCCTTTGACCAAGGCGATCCCAACAAAGGCAATGAATGGGTGAAGCGCGGCGTGGCTGTCTTTAAAGCCCCGAGCTGCGAGCCCTATTACGATGCCTTCAAGGAATTGCGCTGGGTGCCAGACCTGGACTTCGCCCCTCCCGCGGACGCGCCCAAAAAGCCGTGAAGTGGTGCATCGCAGCCGATACCGGTGGCACATTCACAGATTGCCACGCACTCGACCCACAGGGCCGTGAGTCGCGCTGTAAGGTGCTCTCCACCGGACACCTGCGTGCCGTGGTGGAATCCGGCACGAGCCTCCAGGTTCGCCTTTCCGGCCTGCCTCCTCTGCCCGCCGGTTTCCTTATTGGCTTCCAGATTCAGGACGTCGGCAGCACGGAAGCCCGCACCATCACGGCCTTCAATCATGCCACGAGCGAGATCACGCTCGATGCCTCGCCCGCATGGCAACCCGGCAACCTGCTGGAACTCACCACCGGTGAGGAGGCTCCGGTTCTCGGCGCTCGCATTCTGACCAACACACCACCGGGCCGCGAGTTCCCTCCGCTCAATCTCCGCATCGCCACCACTCGCGCCACCAATGCGCTGCTTGAGCACAAGGGAGGCCGCATCGCTCTCTTCATCACCCGGGGCTTTGGCGATCTCCTGCAAATCGGCGACCAGCGCCGCAGCGATCTTTTTGCGCTCAAACACGAACCGCGCGTGGTCTTCCACGAGATCTCCTGCGAGGTGCCTGAACGCCTCAGCATCTCAGGCGAGGTGCTCGCCCCCCTCGACGAAGCCCTCGTGCGCTCCGCCGCGCAGGACTGTATCGCGCTGGGAATCACCACCGCCGCCATCTCCCTGCTGCACGGTCACGCCCACCCCCAGCATGAGCTGCGCGTCGCCGCCATCCTGCGCGCTTGCGGATTCACCCACCTCACGCTCTCGCATCAGACCGCCGCCTTTGCCAAGCTCCTCCCGCGCACCCAGAGCACCGTGGCCGATGCCTATCTGCACGCGCCTGTGCAGTCCTTCCTCAATGGCATCCGTCGCGTGTCCCCGGACATGCAGGTGATGACCAGCGCGGGCGGCCTCAAATCCGCCGACGAAATCCGCCCCAAGGACATGCTGCTCAGCGGTCCCGCCGGGGGTGCCATCGGTGCCGCCAATGCCGCACGTCGCCTCGGCATCACCATGATCATCACCTTCGACATGGGCGGCACCAGCACCGATGTGGCACGCATCGACACCCGCCCCGGCTACCGCTTCTCCCAAAATGTGGCCGGCATGCAGCTTCTCGCGCCCTGTGTCGCCATCGAAACCGTCGCCGCAGGCGGCGGCTCCATCTGCCATCTCACGCACCACGGCCTCGCCGTCGGCCCGCAAAGCGCGGGCTCCAATCCCGGCCCCGCTTGCTATGGCAAAGGGGGCCCGCTGACCATCACCGATGTCAATCTCCTCCTGGGGCGCTTCGATCCCGCACGCGCTCCGATTCCGCTCGATATCTCAGCCGCACAGCGCCGCCTGACCGAACTCCATGCGCAAACCGGCGGCACCGGCACGGAGGCAGAGCTTCTGCAATCGCTCCTCCGCCTCGCCATCGAGCACATGACCGATGCCATCCGCCGCATCTCCATCGGCGAAGGCTTTGCTCCCGCCGATCACGCACTTCTCGCCTTTGGCGGTGCAGGCCCCCAGCACGCATGCGCCGTCGCCGAGTCTCTCGGCATGCAGACCATCCTCGTCCCTGAGCACGCCGGCATCCTCAGCGCCGTCGGCCTGCAGGAGGCCGTACCAGAACGCATCATCGAAAAAGAGATCCGCCTGCCACTGACGACGGCATTGAATACCCTGCCAGCCGAACTCTCTTCCTTGCCACCAGGAGAGCGCACACAAATCGCCGAGCTTCGCCTCAAAGGCCAGGACACACCGTTGCAGGTGGAGTTCTCTGATCCGTCCGACCTGCCACAACTCTACGCCGCTGTTTACGAGCGTCTGTTTGGCTACAAACCTCCTGCCACTCGCGAGATCGAACTCGTCAGCCTGCGCATCATTCTGCGCGAACCCCAGAGCACCACTCAGAGCACACCACTTCACGCCCAGCCTCTCGAACCCGCCCCCGCGCTGATCCAGGATGCCTTCAGCACCATCGTCATCGCACCCGGCTGGCGCGTGGAAAAAGTCACAGGCTTCGGCCATGTGCTGCGCTGCTCTCAGGTGGCAGGACCGCCCCCCGCGCTGGGGCGCGATCTCCTGCGCCATCGCTTCCACTCCATCGTCAGCGACATGGGCGCCCTCCTCTGCCGCACCGCCATTTCCACCAACATCCGCGAGCGCCTCGACTTCTCCTGCGCGCTGCTTGATCCCCACGGGCGGCTGCTCTCCAGCGCACCACATATTCCCGTGCATCTCGGCGCACTCGGCGTCTGCGTTCGAGAAGCCGCCGCAGCCGTCGCCATGCAGCCGGGCGATACCCTCATCACCAATCATCCCGCCTACGGTGGCTCGCACCTTCCTGACGTGACGCTCATCACGCCCGTGCATGATTCAAACAAGGCGCTCATCGGTTACATCGCCAATCGCGCGCATCATGCGGAGATCGGCGGCATCACGCCCGGTTCCATGCCCGCCAATGCCACGCGCTTGATTGAGGAAGGTGTCGTCATCGCACCACGCCATCTCATTCGCGGCGGCGTCTCCTGCTTCGATGAGATCACCACTCTGCTGACCTCCGCCATCCACCCCACACGCAATCTTGCCGACAACCTCGCCGACCTGCATGCCCAGCTCGCCGCCAATCTCCACGGTGCCGAGCGCCTGCGCGCGCTATCAGACGACTCCCTGCAGCCCCTGATGCAGAGCATCCTGGATCATTCCGCTCAGGTCATGCGCTCCCAAATCGACCGCCTGCCCGCCGCGATCTCAGCCGCCGAAAAACTCGATGACGGCTCCACCATCGCTGTCTCCATGCGCAAGTCCGACGGCAAACTCGTCCTCGATTTCACCGGCACCTCCGGCGTGCATCCGCGCAATCTGAATGCCACCACCGCCATCGTGCGCAGTGCCGTGCTCTACGTCATGCGCCTCATGCTTCAAGAGGACCTCCCGCTCAATGAAGGCCTGATGGAGCCCGTGGAAATCATCTGCCCCGAATCCCTGCTCAATCCCACCTTCACCGGCGATGCCTCCCGCGATCCCGCCGTCGTCGGCGGCAATGTCGAAGTCAGCCAGCGCCTCGTCGATGCACTCATCAAAGCCCTCGGCCTTCAGGCCTGCAGCCAGGGCACGATGAACAATTTCCTCTTCGGCGGCTCCGGCTTCGGCTACTACGAAACCATTGCAGGAGGCTCCGGCGCTGGAGACGGCTACCACGGCGCCAGCGCGTTGCACACGCACATGACCAACACCGCCATCACCGATCCCGAAATCATCGAACAACGCTACCCCGTCCGCCTGCGCCAGTTCGCCATCCGTCGTGACTCCTGTGGTCAGGGCCAATGGCACGGCGGCGATGGCGTGATCCGCGAATTCGAGTTCCTCGCCCCCCTCACTGTCAGCCTCCTCTCCCAGCATCGAGTGGAAGCGCCCTTTGGTCTCCACGGCGGCTCTCCTGGCAAAATCGGCCACCAAACCCTGCTGCGCGACGGCCAGTCAACAACACTCGAAGGCTGCACCTCATTCCCCGTCCACCCCGGAGACCGTGTCCTCATCGAAACTCCCGGCGGCGGCGCCTGGGGTGCAGTACGATAGGCACCCCTGTCTGTCGGTCAGTGTTCACGCCGACTCCAACGCCTTCAGCGCGATGAATACTCGTCTTCTCTGGGTGTGGCGAAAGCGCCGATCGACGGACAAGAGTGTCCATCGTACTGCTGCCTCACGGCTTCTTCTTCCCCGCCACTACCGTCAGCCATGGATGCGTGTCCGTCATGATCAGCAAATCCCCACGCGGCTCCGTAAACGGCACCGCATAGCTCGCCGTCACCGTCTCCACCGCATCCGGCGCGCTCGTCACAATCTCCACCGCAAACGGTGCCTGATTCGCTACCACCTCCGCCGTGGCCTTCAGCGTGAGCTTCACCTCGCCACCCTTTGCCGACACATCCACGCTTTCCGCCGTCACTCCCGTAGGCAACTGCACCGCCTGCGCTTTGATTTTCCCAGCAAAGGTGCCGTTCGTCTTCACCGTGACCTTCACCTCCACCGACTTTCCAGCCTCCAGCCGGTAGGCATGCGTATCCAGCGTGCCCGAGAGCGAAGGCACAAACGGTTTCACCGTCAGCTCATACAAATGCTCCGCGCTGCCATGTTGAAACCGGTCGCCCACGATCAGTTTAAACTCACCATCCTTCGGCGCCTTCCAGCGCAGCGTGGGGTCCAGGCTGTCCTTGTCGGCATCATCCGCCTGCTGCAGAGATTTGCCCGTCTCATCCTCAATTCTCAGCGTGGCATCCAGCAGACTGCGCATGCGTTGAGCGCGCACGCTGATTTGCAAATCATCACCCTTCTTCGCTGTGAACGTGTAGGCATCCTCTTCCGCCGCCTTGCTGATGCAGCCATTGAGCACCGCCGGCAGCGTGATTTTCCCCGGCTCGCTCAAAGCCACTGCGGCCTTCGCATCATCCGTCACCATCAGCCGGTACACATGGGCGGCGCTTCCCTTGAAGGAAACATCAGCCGCTGGCGGATGCGCAAACGCGAAAAGCTGCACGTACAAAGCACCGTCCGCAGCAGGTGTGTATTCAATGCGCGGATCAAGATTGTGCGTGTCATGCCCGGCTGCGACCTCGACACCCCTGTCATTCAGCAGCCGCATCGCAGGGTCCATGGGTGAACCCAAGGCGTAGCCATGCAAGGCAAACCGGATGCGTTTGCCCTTCTGCGCACGGATGGCGAAAGTGTCCACATCCCCCGCCTTCTCCAGCACCCCATTGAAGGTCACATTCATCTTGCCCTCAGCCTTCTTGGCATCGGCCAGCGTGTCATTCGACTCCTTTTCCAGCACCTCCTCAAATTTGCCCACCTCAATGATGCGCGGCGGCGAGGCATCGGCTTCGTTGTACAGCCTGATCAGGTACGGCCCCGGCACCGCATCTTTGGCGATGTTCAGAAAGAACTTCTTCGGCTTGTCTCCGCCCAGCACCACCACATGCGGATCGCTGCTCCAGACCAGCGGTGTCTCTTTCTCCAGCCCCTTTCCGCTCACCAGAGTCTCCACCCGGGCACCAATCTGCCCCCCCGCAGGAAACAGACTCTCAAAGGCAAGCGGAGCTGCAAGCGCCGAAGTGACCAGCAAAGAATGCAAAACGACCACGGCCAGCGTGCTGCGGCCATTCGTCATTCTGCATTCGTCATTCGTCAGTTCCCTGCGCATCACGCAAACAGCTCGCGGATGGGCCTGCCGCCGTTGATCAGCTGCACCGGGCGTCCGCTGCTGGTGTGCAGCACCTGATGCGGATCAATGCCGAGCTTCGTGTAAAGCGTCACGGCAAAATCTTCCGGCGAATAGATGTTGTCGCTGGCGTAGTAGCCCTTCGGATCGGTGGCACCGACGATGCCACCGCGTGGGACTCCCGCGCCTGCGAAAAGGATGTTCATCGCGCCTGGCCAGTGGTCTCGGCCCGAGTCCTTGTTGATCTTCGGCGTGCGTCCAAATTCTCCCAGTGCAACGACCAGCGTGCTTTCCAGCAGACCACGACGATCAAGGTCAGTGATCAGTCCCGCCATGCCCTGGTCAAACTTGTTCATGAACTCACCTTTGCAGGTCTTGAACAGATCGCGGTGATGATCCCAGCCACCGTAGTTCACGGTGACAAACGGCACCCCCACTTCCACAAGGCGACGCGCCAGCAGCATGCGCTGGCCCACGTCATTGCGGCCGTAGAGATCCCGCGTCTTCTCATCTTCCAGCGAAATATCGAAGGCTTCCTGCGCAGGCTTCGAGGCGATCAAATCCACCGCCTGACCATAGAAGGTGTCAAAGCTCACCGCTGGATCTTCCGCCACCGCATCATTCAGGCGCTTCATGCGGTCCAGCGAGTGGCGCAGATCACGGCGCGCGAGCCCGCGTGCATCAGAAATTTCGGAAGGCAGCACCACGTCGCGCACCTTGAAGCCCTTGGCGTTCGGATCACCACCGGCCACAAAGGGCGCATGCTCCGCACCGAGGAAATTCGGACCGCCGCTGCGGGTGATGCTCGGCAGAGTCATGTAGGCGGGCAGGCCATTTTTGATGCCACGCTTGTAGCTCACCACGCTGCCAAAAGACGGATGAAAGGTCACAAAGGCACCGCAGCCCACAGGCACGGGTGTCGGAGCACCCGTCATCATGTAGTGATTGCCACCGCCATGGTTCGGGTCCTTGTGCGTCACGCTCCGCAGCACGGTAAACTTGTCAGCCGCCTTGGCCAGATACGGCACGCTTTCAGAGAAGCGCACGCCCGGAACGCTGGTCGGGATCGTTCCGAGTGATCCGCGAATCTCACTCGGTGCATCCGGCTTCGGGTCAAACATCTCGTAGTGAGAAGGCCCGCCGTCCAGCCACACCAGAATGCAGTTCACAGGACGTGCAATCGAAGGCTGCGGAGCCTGCGCCGCCATGGCTCGTGCACGCAGCAGATCCGTGAAACCCAGGCCTCCACCAGCAGCGGTGAGACCGAGCTTCAGAAAATCACGCCGCATGTGACCGGCGCAGTTGTGAGTGATTCGTGACATGGGTGAACGATGCGAGATAAAGAAATTACGCCGCACCTAGGGGATTCTTGCGAAACCGAACAAAAGTATCAGCTTCAGTGATTAAACACAAACTCTGCTGAGTTCAGCAAACTCCACAGCACATCCTCAATCGCTGCCTGCCGGTTTGCCACACCCACATCCAGCGCCTTCCCCGCTATCGCCACTTCCTCGGCCGTGGGCAGGCGTGAGTAGCAGGCGAGGTAGAGTTCCTCCATGATCTGCTCCGGCTTGAGGTCACTCTTGGCCAGCCTGGTCACGCGCCCCTTGCTGCTGATCAGCATCTCCTGCAGCTTGGTCGAATTCATCAGATGCAGTGCCTGCACCACGCTGGGTTTGGCATCGCGTTCGCACGGGCATTCGCTGCTCGCATTGGGTCGGCCAAAGGCGTCCATGAACTGGCTTTCCAGCTTGTGATTCCACGTCTGCTTTGCCAGGGCATCCGATGGCATGCCGGAGAAAGTTTCCTTCACTTCGGTGACTTCACACACGGCATCCAGCAGCGTTTCCGCAGGCAGACGGCGGCGGTAGCTCCGGCTGTAGTTTTTCAAATCGGCGATGTTCGTCTCATTCGGCAGGCTGCTCAGGCGATAAGTCTGTGACAGCATGATGTTGCTCATGAGGTGCTTCAAATCATAGCCGTGCTTCACGAAATCCTGTGCCAGCCAGTCCAGCAGCGGCCCATTGGTGGGCGGATTCGAAGCGCGAAAATCATCCACCGGATCGACGATGCCGCGTCCCATGAAGCTGGACCACACGCGGTTCACGACGGCATGCGCAAAATAGGGGTTGTGAGGATCGGTCATCCAGTCCGCCAGCACCGCGCGCGGGTCCTGCGTCTGGGCGATGTTGATTTCCTTGTCCGCAGGCGGGCGCGGTTTCAGCATGGCCTTGGTCACGGGATGCTCGATTCCCGCATTGCCAGGCGCGAACCACATCTGCTCCGGCTCGCCGCTGATCGGCGCGGAGATTCCCTGCCCTTTGCGCTTCATCTGCGTGAAGAACGCCGCCATCTGGTAGTAGTCCGTGAGGTCCCACTTCTCCGTCGGATGGTGGTGGCACTTGGCGCACTCAAGGCGCACGCCCAGGAAGATCTGCCCGATGAACGTGGCCGCATCCACTGGCTCGCGTTTGTCGCGCCAGATTGCCACCGGCCCGTCCTGATGAGTGTTGCCCTGCGCCGTGAGGAGTTCGCGCACAAAGCGGTCCCAGGGCTTGTTCTCGCGGAAGCTTTGGCGGATCCACTGATCCAGCAGATAGACCGGCTTCACCCCGACGCGTGAAGGATTCGGACGAATCAGATCCCCCCATTTGATGGCCCAGTGATCCGCCCACTCGGGGCGCTGCAGCAGCGCATCCACCCATTGCTCAAACTTCTTGGGATCCTTGTTCGCCGCAAACGCGCGCGCTTCTTCCACCGTTGGCAGCATGCCGATGGCATCCAGCGTGCTGCGGCGCAGAAACTCCGCATCCGTGCAGGTGTCGCTGGGGAGATGTCCGAGCTTTTGCAGACGCTCATACACGAGCTTGTCGATCTCATTGCGCACGGTCAGCTTCGCGTAGCGTTCCGGCGGCAGCAGTTTATCCGCAGGCACCGCCACGCGCGAGATCGCCACCTGCCCCATGTACCGCGCCACGATGACCGTCTCACCGCTTTCATTCGTGGTCTTCATGTGGCCTTCTTCATCCACCGCAGCGATGGCTTTCTCGGATGAAATATAATCCGTCAGTCCCGTCACATCACGCGTGGTCCCGTTGCTGTACTTCGCCGTCACCTTCAAAGCACCCGCTTCGTTTTTGCGATACGTCTTCTCAGCAGGCGCCACCTCGATGCCAGTCAGCGCAGGCTGTCCCGGCGTTTCATACGGCATCCCCTGCCGGATCCATTCCGCAATGGTCTTGGCAGACTCGGAGTCCGGCTCAAACCGCTGCCCACCTTCATGCTGCACGCGCACCACGGACTTTTGCAGCAGCAGGCTGTCTTCTGGCAACGCGGGAAACACACGGCGGCCGCGCGAGTCTTTCACCAGTTCCATGTAATCCCCCTTCGGATCGAAGGCGAAGATGGAAAGTTTAAAGCCCGCCTGTCCGGACGACTTCGCATGACAACTGCCCAGATTGCACCCCGCTTTGCTGAGCACCGGTAGGATGTCCTGCGTAAACGACAAAGCCTTGGGATTTGGAGTCGCAGGCGCAGCCGCCGGTCCGCTCAGTTTCGTGACCTTCAGCTTCTCATCGATCTGGAAGACATCGCCCGCATCGGTCGCGGCATAGACATTCTTGCCATCGGCCGTCATCACAGCCGCATTGGGAACGTCTTCCAGAGTACCGATCCTCTTGTCCGTTCCCGAGGTAAAGGCAAGGCGTACGCCGTCATGCGCCTTCAGGTCAGTGACTGCATGCACGCTGCCATTGTCATTGAAATACGTCAGCTTGGTGGAGTCCGGCGACCACAGCAGAGCGTTCACAGGTGAAGTTTTGTCCCCCAGCAGCATGATCATCTCCTTGCTGGCGATGTCCCAGACTTTCAGATCCTTGTCCGCGCTCCCTGTGGCCAGCCATTTGCCATCCGCGCTGAAACCCAGCGCCACGATGTGGCCGACGTGCCCCTCGATCTTTGCGATCTCCTTCAGCGTGGCCGCATCCCACACCTTGGCCTGATTGTCCGCGCCGCCGGTTGCGATCTGTTTGCCGTCGCGGCTCAGAGCGATGCTCAGCACATTGTCCGCATGCGCCTCCACTGTCTGCGCAGGTTTCGCCTCGCCGAGTTTCCATCGATGCAGCACTCCCTTTAAACTCGTGGCTCCGTCCGCCAGGATCAGCGTGGCATTGTCCGGCAGAAACACCGCACCGGTGACACGCCCTTCAAGTGGCGCAGACAGCGTATGGGCGAGTTTCCAGTCCGCTGCATTCCACACCAATACGCTCCGGTAACCACCCGCCGCCAGCAGCGAGCCGTCCGCATTCCAGGCCAGCGACTGCACCACATCCTTGTGGCCTTCCAGCGTCGCCACCACCGGCGCATCCTTCGCCGTCACATCACGAATCAGCACCCGGTTGCCACGACCCACCGCCAGGCGTTTGCCATCCGCGCTCAACACCATGGCCGCCGCAGGAGTGTGATTCGCAGGCAGCGCCGACAGTTTGTCCGCAGGCGTCAGTTCACCGAACTTCTTCAGCGCCGCATCATCCCACGGCGCACCCGCATTCACCCAGGCCTTCAGCAGGTTGATCTGCTTTTCCGGCATCTGCTTCTTCGGCGGCATGTGCGCATCGCCCGGATCATTCAGTGCCTTGATCAGCGCGCTGTGGTCCGCATCCCCGGCGACCATGGCCGCACCATTTTCGCCGCCCTTCAGACTCAGTTCACGCGTCTCCAGCGAGAGCCCGCCCTTCTTCTTCTCCGCATTGTGACAGCCCAGGCACTGCGTCTTCAGCAGCCCCATCGCCTGTGCAGGATGCACCTTCGCCACCTCCGCTGTGAGAGAGGAGGTGAACAAAAGGAAAATAAAGACATGGCGGCAGTGGATCATGAGCTGCGCAAATTACGGGCAAGTTAGCGTATCTCTTACCAAAGTACTAACGAGCCTCAGCCCGCCTCTGGCAAAGTACTCGTGAGCTTTAGCTCACCTCTGGAAGGGTGCGCACGCCCTCCAGACTCATGAGCGCTTCGCTCTTATCTTCCGCCTCTCATTCCCCCACCCCAGCGCCAGAGACACGACAAACAGCCCAACAAAAATCCCAAACACACCCCACAGCGGCTGGGTCATGCCAATGAGAACCTGCAAGGGCTGCCGCGGCAGCGGCACCGCATGAATCAGCAGCAAATGCACCACATACAGCAGCAGTGATTCACGACCCGCCAGCCGCAGCCAGCCAGTGACGTGATTCAGACGATCTGCCACACAGGCCACCAGCACAGCAGCCATCATCACCCAGCCAAGACGTTCCAGAAAGAACTCCGGCAGCCCGCCCGGCCAGGGCGAATACGGCTGCACAAAAGCCAGCACCGCCCCAGTCGCCGCAACCAGCGCTGCATGGCGGTCCGCCGTGCCGTTCCAAATGCCCCGCGTCAAAAAACCCGCCAGCCCAAATCCGACCCACGGGAACAGCGCAAAGAGCGAACCCTGGCTGCGATTGAAATACTGATCGATGAACAGCACCCCCGTGTGCCAGCTCTCCGCCGACTTTTGCAGCCCCACAAAAAAGACCATCATCACGGCCGCCACTCCCTGCCGCCATCGGCCAAAGCGCTCCGCCACCAGCATCAGCATCCCGCTGACGGCCAGACAGTGCAGCACATTCACGGTACACGCCGCCCGCCATGCCTGCGCGTGGAACAGATCCAGCCAAGGAACATACATCAGGTAGCCGATGAGCAGCACCATCAGCAGCCTTTTCAAGGCGGGCAGCGCAGGCTTCACCGCCGCCGAGGTCACATGTGCCCGCACAAATCCCGCGATCCAGAAAAACGCAGGTGCGATCAGGCCGTGGTAATAATCCCGTTCATGATACCACGCCGTCTCGTGCAGTGGGGCGTCAAGAAAGGTGTGTACCGAGTGCGTCCAGACCATGCCCAGCACGGCCAGACCACGGAAGAGATCGAGCCAGAGGAGGCGTTTGCTGGGAAATGACACTCTCCAAATTAACTAAATTGTTTCCGTTCACAAGATGTCACTCCGAAGTCCGTTGGTTACAGCTTTCGTTTCCAACCATGAAGTCAGCCATCCTGCTCTCCCTCCTCATCGCAAGCTCCGTGCCTGCCGCCGAAGTTTTTGAAGCCGCGCTGGGCCGCGAAACCGAACTCCCCAAGGGCAAGGAAGCAGACGGCATTCTCGGCGACTTCGTTCTGCGCAGCGACAAGGTCGAGGCCGTGATTTCGCAAAACTCGCCCAATCGCAAAGCCAACATGAGCACCTTCTACGGTGAGGACGGCGTCACCCCTGGCTGCCTCTATGACATCTCCCTGCGCGGCGCGAACAACGACCAGCTCGTCATTTACGCCCCCTGCGGTCACGGCCCCGTGAGCTACGTGAAAAGGGTGGAGACCAAGGAGCCCGGCAGCGCCGCCGTGGAATCCGTCACCACCGCAGCGAAGAACGGCGGCGTTTTTAAGCGGAATGAATACCGCGTCAAAGACGGCGTGCAGGGCATCTTCATCACCACCACCCTGCGCAACGAAACCGACAAACCGCAGAAGTCCTTCACCAAGTCTGACTTCACCCGCTTCGAATCCACCGGCACGACGACCGACGGCATTTTCTGGACCGATGCCATCAACCCGGCCCACAAATGCGGCTATGCCGTCGGCACTCTCAAAGTGACCGGCATCGAAAAACTCGATGATACCCTGGATCTGAAACCCGGGCAGGAAGTCGTCATCTCCCGCTTCTTCGCCGTCGGCACCTCCCCGGCTCAGGCCGTGGGTGAGTTCCGCGCCGTCAAAGGCGACAAGCTGGGCACAGTGAACGGTCTGGTCATCGATGGCAGCAAAAAGGGAATCACGACCGCCAAGATCCTCGTTCCTGATGGCGACAAAAGCATTCCCGCCTATCCCGATAACGACGGAAAATTCAGCATCAAGCTGCCGCAGGGATCAGCAGAGCTGCAGGTGGAAGATCTGGGCCGCATCCAGTCCAAACTACCCATGACCGTGAGCGAAGGCGCCGAACTGACCCCCAAGGTGATCCTGCCGGACGCCGCCCGCATCCGCTTCGATATCACCGACGAATCCGGCCACCCCATTCCCTGCAAAGCCCACTTTGCCCCGCTCGATCAAGACGCGCCCAAGCTCAACCTCGGCCCAAAACACCGTGCCCACGGCTGCGTGGACCAATACATGAGCGAAAACGGCCAGTTCACCCAGCAGCTTCCGCCCGGCAAATACCGCGTCGTCGTGGTGCGTGGCCCGGAGTACTCCCATCTGGAGAAGGAAGTGACCGTTGAGCCAGCCAAGGAATCCGTCTTTAAAGGCACGCTTAAACGCGTGGTCGACACCAAGGGCTGGATCAGCGCCGACTTCCACAATCACAGCACCCCCAGCGGTGACAACGTCTGCGACACCGACGGCCGCCTGATCAACATCGCCGCAGAAAACCTGGAGTTCACCCCCACCACCGAGCACAACCGCTTCTACGACTGGGAGCCCACCATCAAAGCCCTCGGCCTTGAAGCCCACATCAAGACCGTCAAAGGCATCGAACTCACCGGCAGCCGCCAGCACGTCAATGCCTTCCCGTTTGAGCCCGAACCCCTCAAGCAAAACGGCGGCGCACCCGACTGGAATGACGACCCGCGCATCACCGTCCTTACCCTGCGCCGCTGGCAGACCGAGCGCGCTGACCGCTGGATTCAGTTCAACCACCCCGACCTCTCCAACATGTTCGTTGATCGCGACAGCGACGGCATCGAAGACGGCGGCTTCGTCGGCGTGGGCAGCATGATCGATGGTGCCGAATCCCAGAACGGCGCCGGCACAGACATCCTCGCAGACGCTCCTTTCCGTCTCAGCCGTCCCGCAGGATCGCTCGCCATGAAGGTTGCCGCGGTTCGTGAATTCGTCTGGCGCCAGCTTCTCAATCAAGGCCTGCGCGTCACCGCCGTCGGCGTGGCAGATGCTCACTCAGTGTATGGCAATGGAGTCGGCTGCTGGCGCTGCTACCTCCCCAGCAGCACCGATGAACCCGCCAAGATCGACTGGGCCGAACTCTCTCCGCACGCCAAGGCAGGACACCTCGTTCTTAGCACCGGCCCTTTCCTCGAAGTCACCACCCAGAACGGCAAGATCGCGGGCGATGATGACCGCTCCACCGGCGGCATTGACCTCAAGGTGCGCGTGCAGTGCACCGACTGGATGGACATCGACCGCGTTCAGGTCCTGGTGAACAGCCGCCCCGATCCCAAGCTCAATTTCACCCGCGCCACCCATCCTCAGATGTTCAAGGACGGCGTGATCAAGTTCGACGAAAAAATCCACGTGCCTTTGCAGCACGACGCTCATCTCATCGTCGTCGCCATCGACGAAGACGGCGATCAAAAAACCTGCTACGGCACCAGCGATTACGCCAAGGTTCGCCCCTGCGCCTACAACAACCCCATCTACGTCGATGCCGACGGCCACGGCTTTACCCCCAATGGCGACACCCTCGGCTTCGAACTCCCCACCGGCGGACTCAAAGTGGATGCCGCTAAAGAAAAACTCATGAGAGCTGGCTTGATCAAAGACGGCCCGCAACCTGCTTCCCAGACTCCAGCAGCACCACCCGCAGCCGAACCGAAGAAGAAAAAGAAGAAGTAATGCCCGCTGCCTCCACCCTCCTGGCAAGCGCCGTCGCCGCCGCCGCGAAAGCCTACGCGCCCTACTCGCGCTTCCAGGTCGGCTGCGCGCTGCTGACGGCGCAGGGTAATCTCTTCAGTGGCTGCAATGTCGAAAACGCGAGCTACGGCCTGACCATCTGTGCGGAGCGCAACACCATCTTCCATGCCGTGGCCGAAGAAGGCCCCGGCATGAAGATCGCCGAGCTGGCGGTTATCGCCCTCGGGCATGAGTTCCCTCCCTGTGGCGCCTGCCGTCAGGTCATCGCAGAATTCGCATGGCCGGACACGCCGATCTGGTTTCTGCGCGATGGAAAACCGGTGTCGATGACGATGGCGGAGTTGCTGCCGGCCAGCTTCAGGATATGAATGCGCCCGCATGACTCTTCCTCCCTCCGTCACCCTCATTGAAGAACCCGCCGGCTATCCCATCCTCGTTATCGAGCATCCCGCAGCGTCGGGTCGCATCGCGCTGAACGGAGCCCACGTGACGGACTGGATTCCCGAAGGCCATGACCCGGTTCTCTACATGAGCGCCGAGGCGCTGCTGGAAACTGGAAAACCCATTCGCGGCGGCATTCCCGTGTGCTGGCCTTGGTTTGGCCCAAATCCGACGGACAGCAGCAAACCAGCTCATGGTTTTGTTCGCCAGATGCCGTGGGACGTGGATGTGGCTCGTGAGACCACGGCAGGAGTGGACATCGTTTTCAAACTGTCTGATTCCGCTGCCACGAAAGCCCTCTGGCCTCACGCCTTTTCAGCCAGACTCCACGTTCACATGGGCGCTTCGCTGCAAGTAACTCTGCAAGTGACCAATACCGGCGCAGCCGCCTGGGAAATGACCGGCGCGCTGCACACCTACTTCAATGTGGAGGACGTGCGCAAAGTCGCCATCCATGGCCTGCACGGCACGCAATACGTCGAAGGCCGCCTTTCCCCCGAAAAGCGCCCGCAGCACGGCACCATCGTCATCGATCAGGAAGTGGACCGCATGTACATCTCAGATGCCACCGTCATCGTGCATGATCCGCTCTGGAAGCGTGAACTCGTCATCGAAAAAGCCGGCAGCCTCGCCACGGTGGTTTGGAATCCTTGGATCGAGAAATCCAAGCGCCTCGCCGATCTCCCGGACGAAGCCTACCCCGAGTTTCTGTGCATCGAAGCCGCCAACGCGGGCGAAGACGTCATCACGGTTGAGCCAGGTCATGAGCATCTGCTGATGCAGCGCATTGAGGTGAGGAAATTGTAGATGGTCCTTGTGGTGCTGACAGCCACACGTTGAACGAATGACGATTTAAGCTCGAAGATCCACTGTTCGCAGACATTCAAGGCACGCGGATTTTCTCCCTCATTCGTCATTCCACCTTCGTGACTTTCTCCTCCCACCCCGTTGCTTGACCCCGTCCCATGCCTCGCCATCTCTAATGGCATGTCCGATGGTCCTCCATTGATCGACCGGGTCCGTTTGCGCTCCAACCAATGGCGCAAGCTGCGCTCCATTGTGCTCAATCTCGCCACCACAGACAGCTTCTACGGCAAAAAAATCCGCGAATGGGAGCTCAAAGTCAGCCGGCTCAATCGCGTCGATGATTTCATCGCGCAGGTCCCCTTCACCACCAAGGCCGACATCCAGGCAGACCGTCTCGCCCACCCGCCTTTCGGCACCAATCTGACGCGGGCCATGAGCCAGTACACCCGGTTCTGCCAGACAAGCGGCACCAGCACCGGCGTCCCCATGGCCTGGGTGGACACCCCCGAAAGCTGGGATGCCATGCTCAAGTGCTGGCAGCGCGTTTTTGATGCCGCAGGCCTCGTCAAAGGGCGGGATCGCATTTTTTTCGCCTTCTCCTTCGGCCCCTTCCTCGGTTTTTGGACGGCCTATGAAGCCGCGGCAAAGGACTACCTTATCATCCCCACCGGCGGAATGTCCAGCCAGGCACGGCTGGAGGCCATGGCCCGTTATGGCGCCACGGTCCTCTGCTGCACTCCAACGTATGCGCTACGACTTGGCGAACTGATCGGCTCCCCCTCCGGCGTGGAACGCATGGGCCTGCGCATCAACAAGATCATCGTCGCAGGTGAAACCGGGGGCAGCGTGCCTGAAGTGCGCAAGCGGCTGGAGGAGCTCTGGGAGGCGCGCGTTTTCGATCATCACGGCATGACCGAGGTCGGCCCCGTCAGCTACGAAACAGAAGACATGCCCGGTCAGCTTGTGGTCATGGAGGAGGCCTACCTCGCCGAGATCGTCAATCCGCAAACCGGCGAGGAAGTCGACGATGGCGAATGTGGCGAGCTGATCCTCTCCACTCTGGACCGCACCGCGTGCCCCCTGCTGCGCTACCGCACCGGCGACTGGGTAAAAAAGAAACTCCATCGCGGCAGACTGATGCTTGATGGCGGCATCCTCAGCCGTGTGGACGACATGATCGTGGTGCGCGGCGTGAACATCTACCCCAGCGCCATCGAGGCCGTGGTGCGGCAGTTTCCCGAAGTCGTCGAATACATGGTCGAGCAGCGCAAGGTGGATGCCATGGACGAGATCGAGCTCGTCGTCGAAATGGACGGCAATGTCGCGAAGCCGTTGCTCAAGCGCCTTGAGGCAAAGCTCAAAGACACATTCTCCCTTCGCATCTCCGTACGCCTCGCCGAGGCCAACACCCTGCCCCGCCATGAGTTCAAAGCCAAACGCTGGCGCATCGTTCAGGCAGCCTGATCCATCCGCAAGACTCCCGAATGACGAAACTGCAATGGCACGCCAGGCATGACGGATGCCTCATTTTCCCGCTGTTCAACTGCTCCGGCTTGCCTACGATCTCCCCATGCCACTCATCCAGCTCACCAACGTTTCCAAATCCTACACAGACCCTGGCAGCGGCGCGCAGGTGCCCGTGCTGCGCGGCATCAATCTCAGCATTGAAGCCGGTGAATCCGTGGCCGTCGTCGGCCCCTCGGGCTGCGGCAAGAGCACCCTGCTGAACATTCTCGGCACGCTTGATCTGCCCGACTCCGGTGACATCACCTTTGATGGCGAAGCCCTGGCCAGCCTCTCGGCAAAGCAGCTTGCCGCCGTGCGCAGTCAGAAGATCGGCTTCATCTTCCAGCTTCACCATCTCATGCCCCAGTGCTCCGTGCTGGAAAACGTGCTGCTCCCCACGCTCGCCTTGAAATCTCCTCCTGCAGACGCCTTGCAGCGTGCCGAGTCACTGCTCGAACAGGTCGGCCTCAAGGACCGCATGCACTGGAAGCCCGCCCAGCTCTCCGGCGGCGAGCGCCAGCGCGTGGCATTCGTCCGCGCGCTGATCAATCAGCCCCGCCTCATCCTCGCCGATGAACCGACCGGCGCTCTCGATGAGACCAGCGCAGACACTTTGACCGACCTCCTGCTCCAGCTTCAAAAAAGCAGTGGCGTCACGCTGATCATGGTCACCCATCACCGCGCACAGGCAGACCGCATGGGCCGTGTGCTGACGATTCACGAAGGCGCTCTGCAATGAAACTCACGGATTACGTCCTCCAGTCCGCACGTCATTACTGGCGTGGTCATCTGGGCCTGCTCTTTGGCACCTTTCTGGCTGCCACCATTCTGACCGGCTCCATGCTCGTCGGAGACTCCGTGCGCGCCAGCCTGCAGCGCGTGGCTTCCCTGCGCCTGGGCAAAGTGGAAGGCGGCGTCCTTGGCGGAGATCACTGGTTCACCGAAAGTCTGGCGCGCAAAACCAATGCAGCCCCCGTCATCATCGCCACCGGCGCAGCGAGTGCAGCCAATGGCAAGGTGCGGGTGAACGGAGCCCAGGTGCTTGGCGTGGACTCCGCCTTCTGGAAGCTCAGCACCAGCTCCAAAGACATCGCTCTGGAGAAATCCTCTGTGGTCATCAATCAACCACTCGCGCGCAAACTCGGCGTAAAAGCTGGCGACACCATCCTCGTCAGGCTGGAGCGACCCAGCGCCATCTCGCGCGATGCTCCGCTCTCCGGCAGCACCAACGAAGACATCTCTCTCCGGCGCACAGTCGCGGCGGTGATCAGCGCGGAGGACTTCGGTGCCTTTCAGCTCACCGCCTCCCAGGTGCCGCCAGACTCGGTGTTCGTAAATCTCGCCGATCTTCAAACCCAGCTCGAAATGGACGGGCGCGTAAACGCCCTCCTTCATCCGCAGTTCAACACCCTGCGTGCCCACCTGGAAGAACATCGCACCCTCGCAGACTTCGCCCTGCAACTCAAGCGCCTCGAAGGCCCGCAGAAACAGTGGGAGATCAGCACCAGCCGCGTCTTTCTGGAGCCTGGAATCGCAGACAAGCTCATGGAATTCAAAGGCGCCTATGGTGTGCTGACATATCTCGTCAATGGCATCACTTCCAAACAGGGCGGCACTCCCTATTCCATGATCACCGCCACCGGCCAGGGCAAGGACGATGAAATCACCATCACCCAGTGGCTCGCGGACGATCAAAAGCTGGCGGTCGGTGATGAGCTCGAGGTCAAATACTTCGTGGTAGGTCTGGGGCGCGATCTCAAGCAGCAGTCCGCGAAGTTCAAGGTCGCAAAGATTCTCCCCATGGATGATCCCATGGTCACCAAGGCATGGACTCCCGATTTCCCCGGAGTCTCAGACGTGGACAACTGCCGCGACTGGGAGCCCGGCATCCCGATGGACATGAAGGCCATCCGCGACAAAGACGAAGCCTACTGGGATGAATTCAAAGGTACCCCCAAGGGTTTCATCTCGTTGGCGGCCGGTCAAAAACTCTGGGCCAACCGCTTTGGCAAACTCACCGCGATCCGACTGCCCAATGAAGGCCAGACGGTGGAAGCAAAGTCAAACGCGCTCGCCCTGCGCCTTCAGCTAGCAGACATCGGTCTGGTGCCTCGCGATTTCAAACAGGATGCGGGAAACGCCGCCAAAGGCAGCGTGGACTTTGGCGGCCTCTTCATCGGCCTCAGCATGTTCCTCATCGCGGCGGCTCTCGTATTCGCCGCGCTTCTGTTCCTGTTCACCTTGGAGCGTCGCGCTTCACAGATCGGCCTGCTCCTCGCCGTCGGCTGGACTCGCCGCATGGTGCGTCGTGCCTGGCTGCAGGAGGCGGGTGTCATCGCCATCGCGGGTGTTTTGCTCGGCGTCTTTGGCGGCATCCTTTACACCCAGACCGCGCTGCACGGTCTCTCCGCCATCTGGACCGGGGCCACCCAGGGCCTGCCTCTCATTTTCAGCGCCAGCTTTGCCACCATCATCAGCGCGGCGCTCTCCACGCTGGTCGTGGTGCTGTTCACCCTCGGGTGGGCCAGCCGGAAGCTCTTTAAAATCCATGCCCGTGACTTGCTGGCCGGTTCCTGGAGCGATGACCTCAGGCCGGTGCAGAAAAAGCGCGGCATTAAAACCATGCTCATCCTCGCGGTCGTCGCGCTGTCACTGCTCGCCGCTGGTTTCGTGATGAAAAACCCCGAAGCCGTCGCTGGCATGTTCTTTGGTTCCGGCATGCTGATGATGATCTCCGGCCTGCTCTTCCTGCGCGGCTGGATGCGCCGGGACAGCGGCTCCCTCGCTCGCTCCCTTAGCCAGATCGGTCTGCGCAACATCTCCCGCCGCCCTTCCCGCAGCCTCGCTGTCATTGGCATGATGGCAGGCGGCATCTTCCTCGTGGTCGCGGTCAATGCCTTCCGCATGAGCGCGGGTGACACCACCGCACGAGACTCCGGCACAGGCGGCTTCGCTCTCATCGGCGAATCCTCACTCCCGGTGTACGAAGACCTCAACAGCAAGGCCGGCTGGGATGCCTTCGGTCTCGATGAAAAACTCATGCCGCAGGCCCGTGTGGTTCCCTTCCGCGTGCGCGATGGCGATGACGCAAGCTGCCTGAATCTCAACCGCGCCCAAAAGCCCGTGCTCGTGGCCGCAGATCCTGCCAAGCTCACCGGCACCTTCGCCTTTGCCTCCGGCTCCTGGGACAAGCTCAGTGACACCACCTGCATCCCGGCCATCGCCGATCAAGCCACCGCCATGTGGGGCCTCGGCAAAGGCGTGGGCGATACGCTGGACTATCAGGACAGCTCTGGAAACACCTTCCAGGTGAAAATCGTCGGCCTGCTGGCGGGTTCCATCCTGCAGGGCAAAATGATCATCACCGAAAAGGACTACCTCTCCAAGTACCCCGATGCCGCCGGATACCGCTTCTTTTTGGTCGATGCCAAACCGGAGCAGTCTGCCGAAATCGCCGCCCATCTCACCCGTCAGCTTGAGCAGCGCGGCCTCGCACTTGAGCCCACTCGTCAGCGCCTGGAGTTGTTCCTCAGCGTGCAGAACACCTACATCGGCATCTTCACCGTACTCGGCGGACTCGGCGTGCTGCTCGGCACCGCCGGCATCGGCGTCCTCATCGCCCGCCATGTGCTGGAGCGTCGCGGCGAGCTCGGCCTCATGCAGGCCCTCGGCTTCCGTGCCGGAGCCCTGCGCCGTATGATTATGGGAGAGCACAGCCTGCTTCTCGTCCTCGGCCTCATTCTCGGCGTTGTCACCGCCTCCCTTGCCGTCCTCCCGCAGCTCATCGAACGCGGCGCCGGCCTGCCCCTCGGCTTCCTGGTCAAGCTCATCGTCTCCGTCCTCGCCTTCGGCCTCGTCATTTGCGCCATCGCCGTCGCCACCGCCGTACGCGGCCGCCTCACCGATTCCATCCGCCGCGAGTAGTGTCCCCAAGGAGCGGCACATGCCAAGTGCCGCATCGCGCTCCCGCCGGCGCATTTGCCGTCCCTTTCCTTGTTTGGGTGCGCTGCTTGCGCACCCTGCGGGGGCGGATACAAGATTTTGAGCCTGTTGCGCCACCCACCTTGCACTCAGCCTCCCGCACGCTCCTATACCCGCAGTGAATCCCACGCTTAACGAACCCGACTCTCCCTTTGATCTCGCCCTCCGCCCGGCGGATTTCTCCGAGTTCCACGGCCAGACCAAGGTCAAAGAACAGCTCCTCGTCATGGTTGAAGCCGCCAAGATGCGCGGCGAGTCGCTGGATCACGTCCTCCTCTGCGGCCCTCCCGGCCTTGGCAAGACCACCCTCGCCAATCTCATCGCTAACGCCATCGGCACAAAGCTGCACACCACCAGCGGCCCGCAGATCGATCGCGCGGGCGATCTCGCCGGCATCCTCACCAATCTTCAGGAGCGCGACGTTCTCTTCATCGACGAAATCCACCGACTCCATCCCAGCATCGAGGAATACCTCTATCCTGCCATCGAGGACTACCGCCTAGACATCATCATCGATCAGGGCCCCAAGGCCCGCACCATCCGCATCGATCTCCCTCCCTTCACACTCGTCGGCGCCACCACCCGCGCCGGCATGCTCACCTCACCGATGCGCTCACGCTTCGGCATTCCGAACCGCCTCGACTACTACACTGCCGAAGAGATCCAGCACATCATTATCCGTTCAGCGCGTCTGATGAACGTGACCATCGATGCCGCAGGCGCTCTCGAAATCGCCCGCCGCTCCCGTGGCACGCCGCGTATCGCCAATCACCTCCTCCGCTGGGTGCGTGACTTCGCCCAGGTCAAAGCTCAAAACATCGTCACCGAAGACGTCGCCCGTCAGGCCCTCACCATGCGCGACATCGACGAATCCGGTCTCGATGAGATGGACACCCGCATCCTCGAAGCCATCATCGGCAAGTTCGACGGCGGCCCCGTCGGCATGGGCAGCGTCGCCGTCGCCGTGGGCGAAGACACCAGCACCCTTGAAGACGTGCACGAGCCCTACCTCGTCATGCAGGGCTACCTCAAACGCACCCCCCGCGGCCGCGTCGCCATGCCCGCCGCCTACCGCAAACTGGGCCTCATGCCGCCCGTCACCGGGCAGTCGGAGTTGTTTTAGAAAGTACTCCCGAGCTTTAGCTCGTTCTGGAAAGCGCCGCCCTCGCCCAGCCGGCACAAACAAAAGCCCGGCCCCGGCCTGCGCGATGCGCCCCCCCCTGTCACTTCGCCAGCTTCAGCAGGACGATCCCCGCTTCATGGCGCACCCATCGCCCATGCACCTGCTCCCACACATGCGTCTCCTTGCGCGCGGTCTGCTTGAGCACCTCGGCCATGCCGGCAGAGTCCGCCGCCGCAGTCATCTTCTGCGTCGGATGATCATATTGAGCCACCAGCCATGATCTCGTTTCGGCAGACACGGACCGTATGCTCACCTCCACCAGAATACGATTCCCCATCCGCTGCATCGACGAAATCTCGGTGAGTTCCTCGACAGGAAGTTTCCAAGTGCCCGCTTCATGCACCATCTGCGGATCAATGTAAGTCGAGGCCTCACGAATCCTCTGCACGGCCTGCGCCACCGTTTGCAGACGCGATGACAGTTTGTCGGTCGCCTGCGTTTCGATCATATGACTCACCAAACTGCGCTCCTCCGGAGTGCTGAAGCAGGCGGCAAAATTCACATCATGATAAAATCGCGTGATTTCCGCAGGAGCACCCGAAGAAGGTGCGGGTGCAGGCTGAGCGGGCTCCGCATCAGAAAGCAGCGACCCAGCGCCCAAGAACAAGAGAAGGAGACCTGTTTTCATATGAATTTGATTAATATTATGGAAATATAAGTAAAAAGGAGGGCCGAGTCAATCCTCGAGTTTCCACCTCCCTCTCATCCACACCTTGCACCTCGGTCATTAAGCGTTCAGCATCCCTCCACATGTGGCGCGAACTCACCACCCTCTGGCAGAGCATCTGCGACCCCGAATACCTGCATCTGCTGCTGGAGCCGCTGCCCCTCTACGGCCTGGGCATTGGCCTGACGTTTCTGATTGTCTCTTTCATGTTTGGCGAGGTGAAATGCCGGATGCTGGCGCTGGCCGTCATCTGCGTCTCCTGCGCCAGCGTGTGGCCCTACAATGACCTTCGCGCCAAGGCCACGCCCCGCATCCTCGCCACACGCTCACCCGATTTCGCGCCTCTCATCGAGGAGCAGACCCAGCGCCGCAAAGACTGGTCATGGCCCTATTATCTGATGTCTCTGAGCAGCCTCGCGGCCTTGGCGGCGACACGTTCCCCCAAAGGCCGGCTGCTGCTGTTTTTTGTGGTCGCCATGGGTGCGCTCCTGTTCTGGTTCAGCATCTGGATGCACAAGAAGGAATGCGAGGTGTACCACCGCAACATTGTACGGTTTGTCCCGGTCAGGTAGAACTGCCGCCGCGCTCACTCATCGATGTAGGAGTCGCCCTCCGTGGGAATCACCAGCTTCTCTTTGATCGTGTCAAAAGAGCCGCCCTTGCCGGAGGCATGAATGTAGAGCCGCTGCTTCCGTCGCTTGAGATTATCCAGCACCACAGCGATCTGCCCGGGCTCCACGGCATCTTGAAAATCGGAGAACCAGTACAGCCCGTCCGCGTTGCGCACCTCATCGCTCAGCAGCGCCAGCCAGGCATAGCCCACACCCACGTTGTGGATGAAATAAGTCTGCGGCCGTCGTGAAAGCTTGAGAAAGAGTTCCTTGTCCGGGATCGGGTCCTTGGTTTTGATCTTGTACGCCGCCGTCTCCATGAAGGTGGCCCCGCCCAGACGCCAGAACTTCTCAAACTCGACCGCCGACGTACGGAAGATCTTCGTGCCCACCAGCGGCTTCAGCGGCGCCTCCAGCCCGCAGCCAAAGTAGAGGACGACCACGCTGCCTTTCGCCACCTTGTCCACCTCCGTCACCACGCGCTCCAGATGCGGCATCATGGAAGAGGAAACATCCAGCACGACCGCCAGTTTCTTGGCCTTGATCGTCAGCCCAAACAAAGGGCCAAACACCACGCCGCTCTTGGCTCCGAGCCCCTTGCCGCTGCCAAAGCCCCCTGCTGCCCCTGCCAGCCCAAATCCAGCGGTCATTGCCCCGCCGCCCATCGGCTTGGCAGTCGGCGAAAAATCCAGCATGTCCGGCAGTTCAGACAGCACCATGACATCGCTTATTTTATCTGCCACCGCCAGCTTGCGATTGGGCATCGCCTGCTTCAGCCAGGGATTCTTCTTCTGCTGAATCTTGTGCTGCAGCGCCTGCTCCGCCTGCGCGCCCTGCACCGAGCCCCCGCCAGGGATGAAATCCATCTGCCGGTCCGTGACATGCCGCACCACGATCAGCGCCGCAGCGCCAAGGAGCACCCCATGGATCAAAACACTCACCGCCAGCGAGCGCCCGCCCCATCTGTCCCATCGCTGCCGCCAGCTCTCCGCCGGTCCCGCATCAGCCTCAGGCAGGACACTGCGCCGTATGGCAGGACGCGACCTCAGCTCGGGAAGCGGCGGAAGCTTCGCCCTCGCACGCAACTCCTGCACCCCACCCCGAGTATGGGAGGAGAGCGGCACTCTCTGAGTCGCCTTTCCAGCATCCTTTCCAGCCCGCGACTTCACCCCAGACTCGTCACCATCCCCCTTGGAGCGACGCGTGAAATCATCAGGTGGGGGGCGCATGACAGGTGACCAGTAAACCCGGCCAAGCTTCCCGAGTTTTCAGCCAACTGCGAGACGGTAATGCAAAAACTGCATCCCTGCGTCGTCCATCAAAGGCACACACAGAAAGCCTCTCGTTATCGTCCTCCGTGCCTCAGACAGGGCCAGATCAGGACTTCGGCTTCACCTGATACTTGCCCGGCGTCTTGTCGAACTTGTCCTTGCACTCCGCCGTTGCAAAAATCACCCTTTTTCCGTCCTTCGTGTTGCTGCGGAAAATCAGGCGGGCGTCCTTGTGGCACACAGGGCATTCCGTATTCACCGGCGGCTCAGCAGCGAGACCATTCAGCGTCAAAGCGCACGTCACAGAGAGGAGGGTCAGCAGTGTTTTCATGTGAGATCAGGTTGGTTGAAAGCAGACTGGATCACCATTCAATGACATCAGCCATCATCTGTCACGCACGAATTTCAGCGTGACATGCACCGGTCCGCCTGCCCTAGTGCCCCTCCCCATGGAATCCCCCTCTTCCTCCAGGTCCGCCGGCATCCTCCAGATCATCGGCGGCTTGTACATCCTCTTCGGCAGCTTCACCCTCGTCAGCATGGTTCAGAATGCCGGCGTCTGCTTTGCCCCGCTCGAAGGCCAGACCGGACTCATGGCCGAACTGATGCGCGCCCAGCCCGCCTACGCCTCCACCATGCGCGCCCTCTTTTTTCCCGGCCTGCTCTATGCCCTGGTGCAGTTCGGCTCAGGCGTCGGCCTCCTCCGCCTCAGCCCACTCGCCCGAAGGGTCGCGCTCGGCTGCGCCCTTTATGGATTGGCGGCAGCACTCCTCACCGCGTGGCTCACCGTCACCTACACCCTGCCCTTCACATTGGATTACACCATGCAGCAGGTCAAAAATCCCGACATGATCGTCACCACGCGCAACGTCACCCTCGCCTCCGGCTACTTCGGCATCGCCCTTGGCCTGCTCTATCCCCTGGTCGCCTTCATCCTGCTCAAGCGCACCCCGATCCCCCGCCACGACTTCACCCAGTCATGATGACTTCCCTCACCGAACTCCCCCAGCGCAAATCCCACGGCCCCAAGCTCGCCGTCCTCACCGCCTACGACTACCCCACCGCCCGCATGCTCGATGACGCCGGCGTGGACCTCCTTCTCGTCGGCGATTCCCTCGGAATGGTCGTCCTCGGCATGCCAGACACCACCGGCGTCACCATGGAAATGATGCTGCACCACACCACCGCCGTCTGCCGTGGTGCCACCCGTGCCCCCGTCATGGCAGATCTTCCCTTCGCCAGCTACCTCACCCCCGAGACGGCCGTGGAAAACGCCCAACGTCTCATGGCCTGCGGAGCCTCCTGCGTGAAGCTCGAAGGCGGCGTCAGCATGCTCCCTCAGATCCGCGCCATCATCGCCGCAGGCATCCCCTTTGTCGGCCACATCGGCATGCTCCCCCAGAGCGTCAAAGAAGAAGGCGGCTACAAAAAGAAAGGCAAGACCGCCGAATCCATCGACCACCTCCTCGCCGATGCCCAGGCCCTCAGTGACGCCGGAGCCGTCGCCATCGTCCTCGAAAGCATCGTCCCCGCCGTCGCCGCCCAGATCACCCGCCTCGTCAAAGCCAGCACCATCGGCATCGGTGCCGGCCCCGACACCGACGGCCAGGTCCTCGTCACCCCAGACCTCCTCGGCAGCTTCCCTTGGTTCCGCCCCCCCTTTGCCAAAGCCCGTGCCGATGTCGCAGGCGAGACCCTCCGCGCCGTCCGCGAATACATGGCCGACGTGCAGGCCTAAACTACTCCCAGCCAATTCCCGCTGGTCTTTTCCCGCAGTCTCTGAGAACATCCCACCATGAATACCCTCCTCGCTCCCTTGGAC
>Ga0209066_10000093_pt1 | contig 122283 bp, 113 predicted proteins | sample All_14_2_FD_187198 | JGI IMG/M metagenome (GOLD analysis project Ga0209066, IMG submission 187198) | Freshwater microbial communities in response to fracking from Pennsylvania, USA - Allegheny Zone_MetaG_DW_15 (SPAdes) (version 2) ...
ATACAACAGATAAATGAACGGAGAGCGGCGCCGCCATGGCCCTGCAACTATCCATAGGCCCGCTGCCGCGCGGGTTGGCCGCCCAGGCCCTGCCGCTGGTCCGCTCGCTCAGGCCGGATTTGACGCTGGAGGAATGGCAGTCCTATCTCGACCTCGTCGATACGGGTTCGAAAGATGGGGAGGAGCCTGCCCTGTCGGGCGTCATGGCCGTGCGAGACCATGGCGGCTATCTGCACGGGCTGTTCACCTACACCGTGGCGGAAGACATCATCCATGGCCGCGCCCTGCAGGCGGAAAACGTGCTGGCGGTCGATCTCCTGGGACGTGACGACGCGGCCCGGCTGATGGTGGAGGAGATGGAGCGGCTGGCCGTCCTGCATCGATGCGGTGCCGTGCATGTCACCGTCGCCGATGACCGGGCGACGCCGCCGCGCAGTGTATCCTCTCTGATGGGCCGTCTTCTGGCGACCGGCCATGTGGTGGATGGCATCCGGCTCTGCCGTCCCGTTGGCACGGGGGTGGGCCAGCTGGCCGGGGCGCGGCCGTAACCGGCAGGCACCATCAATGCGGCTTGTGCGGCATCAGGGGCTGCTTGGCGAGTTTTGCCTCGCGCCGCGCGATATAGATCGCCGATCCCGCGATCACAGCTCCGCCGATCCAGGTATAGGTTCCCGGGATTTCCGCGAATAGCAGATAGCCGATCGCGGCCCCGAACGGCAGGCGGGCATAATCCAGCGGCATCACCAGGCTGGCCTCGGCATGGGCGAAGGCCCGGGTCATGAAGGAATGTCCGAACACGCCCACCACGCCCAGGGCCAGGCTGACCAGCCATATTTCCGGCGTCGGCCAGATCCAGACCACCAGCGCGCCCGGCAGGGTCAGGACCGTCAGCAGGATCGTGGTCCAGGCCACGATGCGATCGGATGGTTCCGTGCCGGTCAGTGATCGCACGGTCAGGGCAGCACCCGCCTGGAACATGGCGCCGATCATGGCCAGAAGCGAACCGATGGACAGTGTGTCGGCCCCCGGCCTGACCACGATCAGCACGCCGGCGAAGCCGATCAGCACGGCGCCCCAGCGTCGGGCCCGCACTTTCTCCCGCAGGAACAGCGCCGAGCCGATCACGGCGAAGAGCGGCGCGGTGAAGTTGATTGCAATGGCCTCGGCCATCGGCAATAGCGACAGGGCCCAGACCCAGGTGATCATACCGCCGGCCGCATACAGCCCGCGCGCCAGGATCGCGCCGACGCGCGGTGTTTTCAGAAAGGCGATGCCGCCATCGCGCCAGACAATCGGCATAAAGACCAGCATCGACATCGCCGAGCGCAGAAAGGCACTCTGCAGCGGATGCACGCCAAGTTCGGCCATCGTCCGGAACAGCGCGTTCATGATGGCGAACAGCATGCAGGCACCCAGCATGAATGCCATGCCGAGTGCCGGGCTGTTCTTCGCGGGAATGAAAGCCTTCGGTGACGGGGCCATATGATTCTTGTTGTCGGGACCGGTTGGCCCTGTTGGAGAATGACGGCGCGTCATGCTATCCCACCTCGCGACGGGGATTACAACCCGTCGTTCAGGCACAATTGCGCCACTGGGATGGAAACGATGACAGCACCGCTTTGGACTCCCTCCGCCGATCGCGTCGCCCAATCCAATCTGACGCGTTTCGCCAGGGGGTTGGAAGCGAAGGGGTTCGGCCCCTTTCCGAATTACGATACGCTCTGGCAGTGGAGCATCGACGACCGCGCGACCTTCTGGTCGGAATTGTGGGATCTGGCGGATATCATCGGCGACAAGGGGCCAGTCGCCATCGAGCGGGACGGGGAAATGCCTGGCGCCCGCTTCTTCCCGCAGGGCTCGCTGAATTTCGCCGAAAACCTGCTGCGCTGGGGTGGGCCGCAGGATGCGCTGGTCTTCCGTGCGGAAGATCAGGTCCAGTCGCGCATGAGCTGGGACGAGCTGCACGCCCTGGTGTCGCGCCTGCAACAATTCCTGACCGCCATTGGGGTGAAGCCCGGCGACCGGGTGGCGGGCTATGTGCCTAATGCGCCGGAAACCGTCGCCGCCATGCTGGCCGCCACCTCGCTGGGGGCGATCTGGACCTCCTGCTCGCCCGATTTCGGGGTGCAGGGCGTGCTTGACCGGTTCGGCCAGACCGCGCCCAAGGTGGTCTTCGCGGCCGAACGCTATGTCTATAACGGCAAGATTCACGATTGCATGGCCAAGCTGTCCGATGTGGTGGCGCGCCTGCCCTCGGTGGAATCGGTGGTGGTGTTCGGCATGGGCCGCCCGCCGCAGGGCATCATCTATGTGCCGCGCGGGATCACGCTGGATGATGCCATTGCCCCGTTTGCCGCCCGGCCGGTCGAATTCACCCGAATGGAATTCAACCACCCGCTCTATATCATGTATTCCTCCGGTACGACCGGGGTGCCGAAATGCATCGTGCATGGGGCGGGCGGCACGCTGTTGCAGCAGGTCAAGGAACATATCCTGCAATCGGATGTGAAGCCGGGCGACCGGGTCTTCTATTTCACCACCTGCGGCTGGATGATGTGGAACTGGCTGGTGGCGGGGCTGTCCGCCGGGGCGACCCTGCTGCTGTATGACGGTTCGCCCTTCGCACCTTCGGGCAATGTGCTGTTCGACTATGCCGATGCCGAGGGGATGACGCTGTTCGGCACCTCGGCCAAATATATCGACGCGTTGGCCAAGTCCGGGCTGGAGCCGATGCACACCCATTCCCTGGCCACGGTGCGCACCATGTGTTCCACCGGCTCGCCGCTCGCCCCGGAAAGCTTCGATTACGTCTATCGCTCGATCAAGACCGACATCCAGCTCGCCTCCATCTCCGGCGGTACGGATATCGTCTCCTGTTTCATGCTGGGTTCGCCCTGGGATCCGGTCTGGCGTGGCGAAATCCAGCGGCGCGGTCTGGGGCTGGCCGTCGATGTGTTTGACGAGAACGGCAAGCCCGTGCGCGGTGAAAAGGGCGAGCTGGTCTGCACCCGCGCCTTTCCCTGCATGCCGGTCGGCTTCTGGAATGATCCCGATGACGCGCGTTATCGCGCCGCCTATTTCGAGCGCTATCCCAATATCTGGTACCATGGCGATTTCGTGGAGCTGACCGGCCATGGCGGCATCATCGTCTTCGGCCGGTCCGACGCGACCCTGAATCCCGGCGGCGTGCGCATCGGCACGGCGGAAATCTACCGCGTGGTGGAGACCTTTCCGGAAGTGCTGGAAGCCCTGGTCATCGGGCAGGACTGGAAGCAGGATGTGCGCGTCGTCCTGTTCCTGCGCATGGCCGATGGCCGGAATCTGACCGACGAGCTGGCGGAGCGGATCAGGAAGGCGATCCGGGCGGCCTGTACACCGCGCCACGTGCCTGCCAAGATCGTGGCGGTGGCCGATATTCCACGCACCAAATCGGGCAAGATCACCGAGCTTGCGGTGCGCGATGTGGTGCATGGCCGCGCCGTGAAGAACAAGGAAGCCCTGGCCAATCCGGAGGCGCTGAACCTCTATGCGGCGATCCCGGCCCTGAAGACGGATTGAGGAAAAATTGCGGGTTCAGGCACAAGCCCATGTCCGCGATAGGCACTTGCCAGCGAGCCCGTCTCCGGTTCAATGGAAGGTGCCTTTCGTCCAACCAGGGAATGAGTTTTCATGAGCCTTGCCGTCGCGATCCAGATGGACCCGATCGAAGCCATCAACATTGATGGCGATTCGAGTTTCGCCATGGCGCTGGAAGCCCAGAAGCGTGGCCATGGGCTGTGGCACTATTTGCCGTCCGAGCTGTCCTTCCGCGACGGGCGGGTGATCGCCCATGCCAGGCCGCTGAAGGTACAGCGGGTGAAAGGCGCGCATTTCAGCTTCGGTGCGCCCGAACGGCTGGACCTGGCCGGGGTGGATGTGGTGCTGCTGCGCCAGGACCCGCCCTTCGACATGGCCTATATCACCACCACCCATATCCTGGAGCATATCCACCCCAAGACGCTGGTGGTGAATGACCCGTTCCATGTGCGCAATGCGCCGGAAAAGCTGTTGGTCACGCATTTCCCGGAGCTGATGCCGCCGACCCTGATCACGTCTGACCGGGCCGAGATCAATGCCTTCCGGGCCGAGTTCAAGGACATCATCGTCAAGCCGCTGTTCGGCAATGGCGGGGCGGGCGTGTTCCATCTGAAGCCCGATGACGAGAATTTGGGCTCGCTGATGGAGATGTTCACCAAATCCTCGCGCGAGCCGGTGATCGTCCAGGCCTATCTGCCGCAGGTGCGCCAGGGCGACAAGCGCATCATCCTGGTCGACGGCGTGGCGGTGGGCGCGATCAACCGCATCCCTGCTGCGGGCGAGGCGCGCTCGAACATGCATGTCGGCGGCAAGGCGACCAAGACCGACATTACCAAGGCCGAGATGGCGATCTGCGAGGCCATCGGCCCGATCCTGAAGGAACGCGGCATGATCTTCGTCGGCATCGACGTGATCGGGGACCGGCTGACCGAGATCAACGTGACCTCGCCGACCGGCATCCAGGAAATCGACCGCTTCGACGGCACCGACATTTCCGCGCTAATCTGGGATGCGATCGAGGCGAAGCGGTGACGGGGCTGATCTATCATCTGGCCCGTCGCAAGGCCTGGGACGAAGCCCAGGCGTCCGGGCTGTATGACGGCACGCCGGAAGACCGGGCGGACGGGTTCATGCATTTTTCCACCGCCGCCCAGGTGGCGGAAAGTGCGGCCAAGCACCGAAGGGGCGAGCGGGATCTGGTGCTGCTGGGGGTGGACCCCGCCGCGCTGGACTCCGCCGTGCTGAAATGGGAAGTTTCGCGTGGCGGGCAGCTTTTCCCGCATCTTTATGCCGCCCTGCCCCTATCGGCGGTGCAGCGGGCCGATCCGCTGCCGCTGGGGCCGGATGGGCTGCATCGGTTTCCCGACGATATGGAGTAAGCCCCGTGGCGCTGGCCAGTATTGCCCTGCCTATCCTGCACAGGATGGATGCGGAAAATGCCCATGCCCTGACCCTGCTGGCGCTGAAGCTGGGCCTTGGCCCGGTGGACCGGGTACCGGATGATCCGGTGCTGGCGACGCGGCTGTGGGGCATGGATTTCCGCAATCCGATCGGGCTTGCCGCCGGCTTCGACAAGAATGCCGAAGTACCGCGCGCCATGCTGAAGGCGGGGCTGGGCTTTGTGGAGGTGGGATCGATCACACCCCGCCCGCAGAAGGGCAATCCGCGCCCGCGCATCTTCCGCCTGCCGGTCGATGGGGCGGTGATCAACCGGCTGGGCTTCAACAACAAGGGCGTGCCGGAAGCCATGGCCCGGCTGATGCGCCTGCGCCTGGGTAAACCCCTGCCCGGCCCGGTGGGCATCAATATCGGCAAGAACAAGGACAGTGCGGACGCGGAGGCGGATTACGGCTTCTGCGCCTGGAAGCTGGGTGCCTTCGCCGACTATGTCGTGGTCAATGTATCCTCGCCCAATACGCCTGGATTGCGCGCGCTGCAGGACCCGAAAAGCCTGATCGCGCTGGTGCGCAAAGTGCGCGAAACCTGTCCGGAACGCGCCGATGGCCGCAAGCCAGCGATCCTGGTCAAGATCGCGCCCGATCTGGCCCCGGAAGACAAGCCGGCGATTGCCGAGGCCGCGCTGACCGCCCCGGTCGACGGGCTGATCATTTCCAACACCACCATAGCGCGGCCGTCCGGCCTGGCCGATGCCGACATCGCCCAAGAATCCGGCGGGCTGAGCGGTCGTCCGCTGTTCCAGCCTTCCACCGCGCTGCTGGCGGAAATGGCCCGGCTGACCGAGCGCAGCCTGCCCTTGATCGGGGTGGGCGGCATCGCCACCGGCGCGGACGCCTATGCCAAGATCCGGGCCGGCGCCTCCTTGGTGCAGCTCTATACCAGTCTGATCTTCCAGGGGCCGGGTCTGATCCAGGCGATCAAGCGCGATCTGGCGATCCTGCTGAAACGCGACGGCTTCGCGTCGGTTTCCGAGGCGGTGGGCGCGGATTTGTAGGGCTTATCCGTCCAGCTTCGTCTCACCCAGCCGCGCCAGTCTTTCCAGCGCGCCGTCCAGCACCGATAGCTTTTTGGAAAAACAGAAGCGCGCCGTGGTCGTGACCGGATTCTGCGCATAGAAGGCGGAATTGGGGATGGCGGCGACGCCGATGCGCCGCGTCAGCGCCTGACAGAATTCCGTATCCGTGCCGCTGAATCCGGCCGAACGGATATCGATCGACAGGAAATAGGTGCCATGGCAGGGCAGCACCTCCAGCCCCAGCGCCCGCAGGCCCGCCGCAAACCGGTCGCGCCGCAATTCCAGCCCGGATGCCAGCTCGCGATAGAAATCATCCCCCTTGTCCAGGCCGAATGCCACGGCGGCCTGCAGATTGGGGGGCGTGGTGAAGGTCAGGTACTGATGCGCCTTGATCACGGGCGACAGCGTATCGGCCGCGCCCGTCACCAGCCCCACCTTCCAGCCGGTCAGCGAGAATATCTTGCCGGCCGAACCGATGCGGATCACGCGGTTTGCCATGCCGGGCAGGGTGCAGAAGGGGATATGCGCCCGCCCGTCATACAGCACATGCTCATAGACCTCATCGGCGATGACATAGGCATCCGACCCGTCGACGAATTCCGCGATAAGCTCCAGCTCCGCCCGGCTGAACACCTTGCCCGCCGGGTTCAGCGGGTTGTTCAGGATCACCGCCTTGGTGCGCGGGGAAAACGCGGCCGCCAATGCCTCGCGGCTGGGAGTCCAGTCCGGCGGGGTCAGCGTGACGAAACGCGGAATCGCCCCGGCCCGGCGAACCAGCGGCAGATAGGCGTCATAGAAGGGTTCGAACAGCACCACCTCGTCCCCCGGTTCGACCAGGGCCAGGATGGCGGCGGCCAGCGCCTCCGTCGCGCCGGAAGTGACCAGCGTTTCGCGCATCCAGTCGCGGTCTATGCCATAGAAGCGCTGTTCATGCCGGGCGATGGCCTGGCGCAGTTCCGGCAGGCCGGGCATGGGCGGATATTGGTTCCAGCCCGTCAGCACCGCATCGGCGGCCTTGGCCAGCACATCGGGCGGGAAGCCTTCATCGGGGAAGCCCTGGCCCAGATTGATCGCGCCGGTTTCCTGCGCCAGGCGCGACATGGTCTCGAACACGGTGGTGCCGAGCTGGGCATAGATCGGATTGACGGGCCGCATCCTGTTCCTCCTGGCGGGCGGGCTTTGCATCCGGCCGCCCTTCACGGTAGGTTTCTACGATAAGGTCATTTCCTTCGCCAGTATCGGACGAGACCATTCATGCAGCGCCTGTTTCGGAGTTTCCTGATCCTGCTTGCCTCCGTGATGCTGGCAAGCTGCTGGCTGCCGGATGACTTCACGGTCGATCTGAATATCCGTCCCGATGGGCGCTATGCCTTTCGTTATGACGGGGCGATGACGGCGATTCCGCTTCTGCGCGTGATCGGGGAGGAGAAGCCGAACCCCCAGAAGGAGCAGGAACTGGCCGAGGTCTATCGTCAGGATCTGCTGCGCGACAGCGCCTTTCAGGAGGTGCGCTATCTGGGCCTGGCGCGGTTCCAGGTCAAATATCAGCGCCAGGGCGACATCGTCGACAATCCGACCTTCTATTTCGTGCGCCTCAATTCCAAGATTCTGGCGATCAGCCAGGCCAATGGCGTGGTTTCGATCCGTGGCGACCGGCCACCGCCGGCCTATCGCAAGGAGCTGATTGCCAAGGGTTTCGATATCAATGGCACCGTGCGGATCTGGACCGATGCGCCGGTGATCCGCAGCAATGCGGAACGCACGGTGGATGGCGCGCCCAAGCGCTATGAATGGACCATCCGCACGATGGAACAGCCGGCACCCGATATGCAGATCCGCATCAACCGGACCAAGACGCCGCAATCGTGACCCTGCTTGCGCTGTTCGGCGGGGCCTTTCTGGCGGCCACGGTCCTGCCCTTCTCCTCCGAAGCGATGCTGGCGGCGGCGCTGGCATCAGGCAGCACGCCCTGGCCTGCCCTGCTGGCCGCGGGAACCGGCAACACGCTGGGTGCCATGGCGATGTGGGGGCTGGCAAGGCATGCCTATGGCTGGCTGGAACCCCGACTGGGGCCGAAGGCGCGCCTGCGGATGGATCGGGCGGGTGGTTGGCTGCGCCGTTGGGGGCTGTGGGCGCTGCTGTTATCCTGGCTGCCGGTCATCGGCGACGCCATTCCGATTGCCGCTGGCGTGGCGCGCAGCGCCTTTTGGCCGACCCTGGCCCTGGTCGCCATCGGCAAATTCGCCCGCTATGCGGCGCTTATCGGGCTGGTGGGGCTGATCGGGCTTTCCTGACCAGCAGCACCAGTTCGCGCCTGGCGGACTGGGCGTCGTCGGCGGGGCTGTCGAAATCCAGCCGGGCCGTGACCCCATTGCGGGCCAGATCGCAGCCATCCGGGTCGACCCCGGTCATGCGCCAGCCGACGCCGGGCAGGCCCAGCAGCACATTGGCATACAGGCCGATGGCGTCGGAATGGTCGTCATTCATATGGGCGACAATGTCGGGCTCGGCCTCCGCCAGGGCCTCGCCCGCGCCGCTCTCCAGCAGCACATCCTGGCCATCCAGCCAATGGATGCGCCCGAAACCCGCGACCAGATGCGCCTTGTCCACCTCAAACCGGAAGAAGCCGAAATCACGGAAGCCCGCGAACATGTGCGCGGCGGGATGGCGGGCCAGATAGCGGGCCGAGACCGTCTGTCCCTCCACCCGTTCCAGCCGACCGATCAGGCTGGCGCGCGGGCCGGTCAGGGGCTCGGCGTAGCCCGCCGTACCGTCGATCAGCAGCGAGGCACGGGGATTGGCATCCAGCGCTTTCGTATGTTCCGCCAGCGTGGACAGAAGCAGGATTGGCCGGGCGCGCATATCGCAGGCGATTTCCGCCAGCGAGACATAGGGGAAGCCTTCCAGGCGCGCTCCATGCACGCCCAAAGCCGACCGGTCCGCCGCCCGGATCAGCCGGCGGACAATGCGCGCGGGGGGCAGCTCAACCGGCGGCGTCCACATAGCCCTTCAGTGACTTTGCAAGCTCTTCCGGCTCGGTGCCATAGCGATACATGGTCACGAATTCGCCATCGGGTCCAAGCAGGTACAGAAAGGTCGAATGGTCCATCACATATTGGCTGGAATTCGGTTCCTGCACCTTGCGGGCGAAGACCCGATAGGCGGAAATCACCTGATCGATCTCCTGCCGGCTGCCGGTCAGCCCGATGAAGCGCGGGTCGAAATGGCGCACATATTCGCCCATCGCTTCGGGCGTGTCGCGCTCCGGATCAACGGTGATGAAGATCGGCTGGATTTTCTGCGCGTCCGGTCCCATCCGCTCCATCGCCGCGGCGATCTGCGCCAGCTCGGTCGGGCAGACATCGGGGCAGAAGGTGAAGCCGAAGAAGATCAGCTGGAACTTGCCCTGGAAGCTCTCGTCGGTGACGCGGCTGCCATCCTGCGCGATCAGGCTGTAGGGGCCGCCAATCTGGATGCCGGTTGCCACCGCGATTTCCCCGCCGGTACCGTCGGCGGAGCTGGCGCTGCGCGTATTCAGGCGCATCCAGGCGATGCCGGCGGCCAGCGCGATGGCCAACAGCGCGGCAAGAAGAACAAACAGAACGGGCAGGGAAGGTGTGCGGCGCATGATTTCGTCTCGGTCGGGTTCGGGCATCCCCTGCGGGAGTGTCACTGCTCAAATGGTCGATCAGGACCCGGGGGGCGTCGTCGGTTGTCCCCCTTCGATGACCGACGGCAAGCGCGCTGTATAGACCTTTGCGGCGATGCAGGGGAAGCGGCGAAAAGCCCCAGGTCATGTCCGATACGCATGGGATTGCTAAAAATGCCGTCGGTTTGCCCTATTTTCGCCTTTGCGCGCGGCGATTGAGCGCATACATCAGGACGGGTCAGGGAGGGGCAGGGGGTCGACCCGGCCGATCAAGGGTCCGGCTGACAGAGGGCCAAGCTGACAGAGGGAAGGTCACAAGCGCATGCGACATACCATTGCCCTGGTCGATGACGACCGGAACATCCTCACCTCCGTTACCATCGCGCTGGAGGCGGAAGGCTTCCAGGTGCGCGCCTATACCGATGGCGAACAGGCCCTGATCGGGCTGAACCAAAGCCCGCCCGATCTGGCCGTGCTCGACATCAAGATGCCGCGCATGGACGGGATGGAGCTGTTGCAGAAGCTGCGCCGCAATTCGCAGATTCCGGTGATCTTCCTGACCTCCAAGGATGACGAGGTGGACGAGCTCCTGGGCCTGCGCATGGGGGCGGATGACTATATCCGCAAGCCCTTCTCTCAGCGTCTGCTGATCGAGCGCATCCGCGCCCTGCTGCGCCGCAGCGAGGTGGAGCGGGCGGGCGATGCCGCCCCGAACCGTCCGATCCAGCGCGGCGAGCTGGTGATGGACCCGGAACGGCATCTGTGCACGTGGAAGGGCGAGCAGGTGCAGCTGACCGTCACGGAATTCCTGTTGCTGGCGGCGCTGGCCCAGCGCCCCGGCATGGTCAAGAACCGCGATCAGCTTATGGATTCGGCCTATGGCGAATCCATCTATGTCGATGACCGCACCATCGACAGCCATATCAAGCGCATCCGCAAGAAATTCCGCGAGATCGATGACGAGTTTAAGCATATCGAAACCCTGTATGGCGTTGGCTATCGCTACCGGGAAAGTTGACCGGGAATGAGGGCAGAGCGGGACAGCCCGCATCAGGGCGGTGCGCGGACGGAAAGGACAAGGCGACGGCGCATGCTGTCGCCGATCACGCGGCGCATTCTGGCGGTCAATCTGATCGCCCTGATGATCCCGGTGGGCGGGCTGCTCTATCTTGGTCCCTATCGCGACCGGTTGATCGACCAGGAAATGGCGGCGCTGCGCGTGCAGGGCGAGTTATTTGCCGGCGCGCTGGGCGAAGGGGCGATCCGCATTCTGGAAAACGGGCAGGAGGTGCTGAACCTTGTGCCGGCCCGCGACATGGTGCGGCGCCTGTCACGCCCGTCGGGTATCTGGGCCAGGCTGTATCTGCGCGACGGTACGCTGGCCGCCGATAGCCGGGTGGTGGGGTCGGTCGGCGCGGTGATCGAGGTGCAGCGCCTCAACCCGCGCGGGCCGGAGCCGGGCTGGCCCCTGCTGCATGACGCGCTGATGCTGCTCAATCGGATCGGCGGGCTGTTGTCCAGCCGCTCCACAGAACCGCTGCCGCCCAATTTCCAGGCCACCGCCGCCGAGCTGCCCGAGCTTGCGCGTGCCTATGCGGGCGAGATTACCGGCGTGGTGCGCCAGTCGAAGGATGGGCATCTGGTGTTTACCATCGCCCTGCCGGTGCAGCGGTTTCATCAGGTCTTCGGCTCGCTGCTGATCACGCGCGACGGGGCGGCGGTCGATCAGGCACTGGCGGAGGTGCGCCTGACCATTCTGATCCTGTTCGCCGTGGCGGCGCTGGTTACGATCACGCTGTCCTTCTATCTGGCGGCCGCCATCTCCCGGCCGCTGCATCGTCTGGCCGAAGCGGCGGAGGCGGTGCGCGCCAATCTGGGCGGCAAGGATGAGGAGATTCCCGATTTCAGCGCGCGCGGCGACGAGATCGGCGATCTGTCGGCCGGGCTGCGGGCGATGACGGCCGCGCTCAGGCTGCGTCTGACGGCCATTGAACGCTTCGCGGCCGATGTGGCGCATGAAATCAAGAATCCGCTCACCTCGCTGCGTTCTGCGGTGGAAACCGTTTCGCGCGTGCAGGACCCCGGCCAACAGCGCCAGCTGATGTCGATCATTCTGGAGGATGTGCAGCGGCTGAACCGGCTGATCACGGATATTTCCGACGCGTCGCGTGTGGATGCGGAACTGTCGCGCATTGATGGCGAGCCGGTGGATCTGGCGCTGATGCTGGAAACCCTGGCCGATATGCAGCGCGCCGCCCATGGCGAGGATGCCGCCGCCGCCCGGATCGAGGCCAAGGCCATCGGCAGCGGCCCCTTTGTGGTGTCCGGGGTGGAGGATCGGCTGGTGCAGGTCTTCCGCAATCTGATCGGTAATGCCGAAAGCTTCAGCCCGGCCGGGGGGTTGATAAAGCTGACCGTGCGCCGGGATGGCCGCTTCGTGGAAGCGCTGGTGGAAGATGAAGGGCCGGGTATTCCGGAAGGAAAGCTGGAGGCCATTTTCGACCGCTTCTATTCCGAACGACCAAGCGCGGAGAAATTTGGCACGCATTCCGGGCTGGGCCTGTCCATCTCCAAACAGATCGTGGAGGCCCATGGCGGCGCGATCCGGGCCGAAAATCGGCGCGGCGCCGATGGGCGGATCGGCGGGGCACGCTTCGTGGTTCGGCTGCCTGGGCAGTAGGCTATGGATAAAGGCCCTCGGATCATCCACGGGTCAAGCCCGAGGACAGGCGTCCGAGGGCGACGGGCTATATGAAAAATCCAACCATAGACCGTCATCGTCGGGCTTGACCCGACGATCTTTCCCCGATCAGGGCGCAGGCCCCGGGTTTCGCATCACGGATGCCCAGCCCGGGGCGACCCCACTTTCGAACAGGCCGCCCGTTTATGCGGTCGCCACTGTCTTGATGAAGCCGTCGAACGCCCCTTTCAGGCGGCCATTGGCGTCGGCGACGATCTCGCTCGCTTCGCGGACTTCCGAGCTGGACCGTTCGGCTTCGATCGTGGCATCGGCGATGCCACGCACATTGCGGGTCACTTCCGCCGAGCCATCCACGGCGGATTGGATGTTGCGCGCAATATCGACCGCGGCGGCGCCCTGCTCCTCCACGGCGGAGGAAATGGTCATCGAGATTTCATTCATCGACCGAATAACGGTTCCGACCCGGTCCATGGCGGACACCGCAGATTCGGTCATGGTCTGGATGTCGCGGACCTTCTGGGCGATTTCGTCGGTTGCCTTGCCGGTCTGGGTCGCCAGATTCTTCACCTCCGATGCCACCACGGCGAAGCCCTTGCCGGCTTCGCCCGCGCGGGCGGATTCGATGGTGGCGTTCAGGGCCAGGAGGTTGGTCTGTTCAGCGATATCGGAAATCAGGGTGACGATATTGCCGATCTGCTGGGCGGCTTCGTAGAGGGTGCGCACGGTCTGGCCGGTTGCGTCGGCCTGGGTCATGGCATCTTCCGCGATCTGGGTGGAGCGGGCAACCTGGGTGGCGATTTCCTGGACCGAGGCTGACAGCTCCTCCGCTGCCGCAGCAACCAGCTGGGCGTTGGAGGTGGTAAGCTCCGACGCTTCGGCCGCTGCCCCGGAATTGCTGCGGGTCTGCTCGGCGATCTGGGCGGCGGCCACCGAAGCCCGTTCCAAGCCCGAGACCGCCGAGCCCAACGTTTTCATAAGGGCCGACATGTCGCCGTCGAAAGATTTGATTGCCGTGTTCAGCTGCGCATTGCGCGATTCCCGCTGCCGACGCATTTCCTCTTCCGCATGTTTCAGCCGTTCCGTCTCTTCCAGATTGGCACGGAATGTCTCCAGCGCTCCGGCCATGCCGCCGATCTCGTCCCGGCGGTCGCGATTGGATACGTTGTGGCGGAAATCGCCACCGGCGATCTGCAGCATGTCCTGGGTCAGGCCATTCAGCGGTTTGGAGAGGGTGGAAATCAGGAACAGCGCGGCGGATACCGCAATGCCCAGCGCAGCCAGCGCCCCGATCGCCGATACAGTCAGGATGAAGGACAGCGAAGACTGCATCGCCGCTCCGGACTGGCCCATGAACGCCGCGGTTTCGGTGCGCAGATCATTCAGCATGTCCACGACCTGGCTGAAGGCCCGCTCGCCCTCGCCGGTCGCCTCGATCAGGCGCGCGTGATCGGTTGTCAGCGGATTGCGCATATTGCGCAACTGTTCCGCCGCGACGGTGGAGCGCCAGGTTTCCAATGCTTCGCTGGCGCGGGTGACGTCGTCCGGAAGGCCTTCCGGCGCGGCCAGGTGAGCCGCTTCGGCGGCCTTCTTGAACTCCGCCAGGGCATTGTCATAGGCAGCCAGGCGCTCGCGCTGGCCGCTCAGGATGAAACCCAGCAGGGCCTCGCGCTGGCGGATCGCGTCATTGGACATCTTGCTGACGGCAGCGTCGAAACGCTGTGCCTGCTGCACGCGCGCCAGGCTTTCCTCGGCGGTCAGATCGGACATCACGATGGCGCCGCTGACCGCCAGCAGAACCAGGATCATGGTCGCCCAGCTGGCGATGATTTTCGAGCGAATGGAAATATCGCGAGTACGCATCTGGAAAACTCCTCTCCGCTCAACCCGACAGCCCGGCGCGCCAGCGCCGTTCCAACTCGGTCAGGTTGAACTCGACCGTGACGGCGCCGATGGCCTGTTTGTCGGCCGGATCGACCACACTCAGATTGAGCTGAACACGCCAGGTCTTGCTGTCTTCGTTGAATTCGGGCTCGTCGATGAAGACCGCGTCGGGGCCGACCGCATAGGTCTTCTGGTATTTCGCCTCGTCACCCTGCCAGTAATCGCTGGTGATGGAGCTTTGGCCGACATTCAGCCCCTTATTGTCCATCACGAAGACTTCACTGTAGAGACCGAGCCCGCGCGCCTGGATGCGGATCAGATAGCTGGATAGCGGATGCGCCATGACGGCGGCGATCATCGGTTGATCCTCCACCTTGGTTTCGGCACGCCAAGTCTTGTCCAGTACGTCAATCTCCGCCTGCGCCAGGGTCGCGTGCGCCGCATTGGCCGCCTTCATCGCATCGATCACGATCGGGGCTTCCGACCATTTCCGCACGGAGGCGATGATCTGCTCGGTAATCAGGGATGAAGGGGGTGCTGCGTCCTGTGACAGCGCGGACCCCGGTTCAAGTCCCAAGGACAGGGTCGCGCCAAGAATACCAAGGGCGTATAGGCTTTTCATCGTTCGAGCGACCTCCCGCTTGTCAACGCGCTTGTCGGCGCGCGGCTGGAGCCCGATCCCCACATGATTGAATATATAGAAATTCTTACGTAAATGCTAATGCATGCCGAGAAGTGACGAATTGCCGCCAATGCTCTTGCCATGCGGCCCCTGCTTGCTGATATAAGGGGCATGGAAGGTCGGCGCGGACGGGCTCCTCGCCAACCCGGTCAGGTCCGAAAGGAAGCAGCCGTAACGAGATTCCGGCTCGGGTCGCTGCCGGCCTTCCACTTCGCTAGAACCCTTCCCTTGGACGAGATTGCGGAGGCCTGAAGCGACTGCCGTCATGAGCGCCGCATCCGACAGCCCCGCCTACCGGGTTCTCGCCCGCAAATACCGCCCCTCCAGCTTTGCCGATCTGGTCGGTCAGGAAGCCTTGGTGCGCACCCTGACCAATGCCTTCGAAAGCGGGCGCATCGCCCATGCTTTCATGCTGACGGGCGTGCGCGGGGTGGGCAAGACGACGACGGCGCGCATCATCGCCAAGGCGCTGAACCATGTCGGGCCGGATGGCAAGGGGGGGCCTACCATCAATCCCAGCCCGGATTGCCCCGTCTGTCAGGCCATCGGCGAGGGGCGCCATCCCGATGTGATCGAGATGGACGCGGCATCGAACAATTCCGTCGACAATATCCGCGAGATCATCGCGGGCGCGCGCTACGCCCCCAGCTCGGCGCGCTACAAGGTCTATATCATCGACGAAGTGCACATGCTGTCCAACGCCGCTTTCAACGCCCTGTTGAAGACGCTGGAAGAACCGCCGGAGCATGTGAAATTCATTTTCGCCACCACGGAAATCCGCAAGGTGCCGGTAACGGTGCTGTCGCGCTGCCAGCGTTTCGACCTGCGGCGTATTCCCGCCGACACGCTGTCCGGCCTGTTCGCCGATATCTGCATCAAGGAAAAGGTCGAGATCGAGCCGGAGGCCCTGTCGATGGTCGCCCGCGCCGCCGATGGCTCCGCGCGTGACGGGTTGTCGATCCTGGACCGGGCCATCGCGCTGTCGGGCGTCAGCGTAACCACGGCCCAGGTGGCCGACATGCTGGGCCTTGCCGACCGCGCGGCCGTGTTCGACCTCACCGATTGTGTGATGAAGGGTGCCACGCGCGATGCCATCGCCCAGGCGCGCGGGCTGTATGACAAGGGTGCCGATCCGGTCGTGGTGGTGCAGGATCTGCTGGACGCGACCTATTGGCTGACCCGCCTCAAGGTCTCGCCTGACCTTGCCTCGGCGCCCGGCACGCCGGAGATCGAGCGGACCAAGGGCAAGGAGATGGCCGATGCCCTGTCCATGGCGGTGTTGACCCGGCTGTGGCAGATGCTGCTGAAAGGCCTGGGGGAGGTGCAGCAGGCTCCCCAGCCGATCCAGGCCCTGGAAATGCTGCTGGTGCGGCTGTGCCATGCGGCCGATCTGCCGACGCCCGGCGATCTGGTGAAACAGATCCAGGATGCGGGCGGTGTATCCGCCGGTGGCGGTTCCGGTGGTGGCGGCGGCATGGGCCGACCCGGCCCGTCTGCCCCCTCCGGTCATGGTGGCGGAGCGCCGATGCTGCGCGCCGTGGCGGGCGAACGCCCGATGGCCCTGCCGATGGGCGATGCGGTGGCAAGCCTGCCCTCCGCGCAGCCCGAAGTGCCCCCCGGCCCGCCGCCGGTCGAGCCGCCGGCCCAGTTCGAGGCGCTGGTTGCCCTGTTCGAGGAAAGGCGTGACGGCAAGATCGCCTTTCAGCTGCGCCATGCGGTCCGGCTGGTGCGCTACGAGCCTGGCTCGTCCATGCTGGAATTCAATACGACCGAGAATGCCGACCGCAACCTGGCCCAGATGCTGGGGGAGCGGCTGAAGGCCCTGACCGGACGACGCTGGATGGTCGGCATTTCTTCCGCATCCGGGGAACCGACCCTGGCCGAGCGCGCCCGGCAGGAGGAGGTTGCGCGGTTCGATGCCGCCTCGCGCGATCCGATGGTGCTGGCCGTACGGGAAGCCTTTCCGGGTGCGAAGCTGAAGGCCGTGGTTCCGCGTCGCGAGCCGGAACCGGTCGCACCCATGCTGGCCCCGGTTGAAACGGCGGATGGCGATATCGCCTTCGATCCGGACATGCTGGGAGATGAGGATCAGGACGAGCTGCTGTTCTGATCAGCCCGTCCGCGACCTCAATGCACCGCGCAGGGCGCCTGCATCAGTTCCAGCCGGATCGGCAGCAGATAGCCGCGATCGGCATAGCCGCGCGCGAAAGCCGCCAGCGGATCGGCCATCACCCGCGCCAGGGTTGGCGGAAGCACGCCGCGCAGTGCAAGGGCAGCGGGTGCCGGCGCACCGGCCTGCAGCAGGGCGGTTGCCTGTAGCAATGCGATCTCCGGGGCGCTCGGACCCGGCCCCATGGCGCCGTCCTGACGGCCGATCAGACCCGGTGCGGCGGCGGCCAGCAGATTGCCGCAGGCATCGAAAGCGTCCCAGGATCGCGTCAGGCCCGCCGCGCAGAACGCATCGCAGAGCAGATGCGCCGCTGTCGGATCGCGCACCTCCAGCATATGGCGGCGCAGCGCCCAGATCAGAAACCGTTCGGCGAAGCCCAGCTCCGCCTCCGGCTCACGGGCAGGGGGCGCTTCCAGGGGGACGGCACCGGCGCAACGCAGGACGACGGACATCGCAGGCTACCTCTTGTTTCGTTCCACATCCCATATCTAGTGCAAGTGCGAATGATTCGCAATATTTATGCAAGCCCTCCCTCATGGGGTGCTCTTGTCATCGCGCGCGCAGCAAGCTAAAGCGGCAGCCAGGGGAAGCGCCGCATGACTGGAATCCTGCCGCGGCCAGGCTTGAAGGAGAACGCGCATGGCCGAAGGGTCAGGGTATAATCTGGAATTTCCCGTATCCTGGGAGGAGTTGCACCGCACCGCGCGTGCGCTTGCCTGGCGCCTGCATGACAAGGGGCCGTTCAAGGGGATCGTCGCGATCACGCGCGGTGGGCTGGTGCCGGCCGCGATCATCGCGCGCGAACTGGATATCCGCCTGATCGACACGGTCGCCGTGAAGGCCTATTCCGATGACAAGAAAGTCGGTGCACCGACCGTGATCAAGGGCGTGGAGGGCGATGGCGAAGGCTGGCTGATCGTCGACGACCTGGTCGATACGGGTACTACCGCCAAGGTCGTGCGCCAGATGCTGCCCAAGGCGCATTTCGCGACCGTCTATGCCAAGCCGTCGGGCCGCCCGATGGTGGACAGCTTCGTCACCGAAGTGTCGCAGGACACCTGGATCATGTTCCCCTGGGATATCGAACTGGCCTATGCCAAGCCGATCAAGGACCGTCAGAAGTCCTGACCGGCTTTCGTCCTGCGCTAACCAAGGCGGGTGCGTCCGCCCATTGACCGGCGACGCGCATGCGGGCAGGCTGCGCACAATGCCGGGTGTTCCAGGCCGATGGCTGGCGGGGCGTCGGCATCGGGCAGGGGAGTGGGCGCGACTTGCCGTTTGAGGTGCAGTTCAAGTCTGATGGACGCTGGCTGACCGACCGGATATTTCCGGACGAAACGCCTGCCGTCAGCCATGCCCAGAAGGCGCTGGAATCCAATCAGCACGAAGCGGTGCGGGTGATCGAGGAGCGCCATACCCGCAACGGCTTCGTGCATGAACGCGTGGTGTTCGAGGAGGCGCGCCTTGGCGTCGGGCAACGCAGCGTCAAGGCCTCGGCGATCGAAGAAGCATCCTTCTGCGACAGCCCGGCGGACTTGCTGGAACTGCCGGCGCGACGCACCATGGGCCGGGTACTGCGCCAATATCTCGATCAGATCGGGCTGGTTCCGCTTGAATTGATGTTCTCGGGCGGACAGCTGCGCCAGCTGGAGCGGCGCGATGACCTGCTGAGCCAGGCGATGGGTATTGTCGCCGCCTTGCAGGTGCGCCAGAGCGGTGGGCGAATCATGGGGCGGATGGACCGGCTCTATGAGTTGATGCGTGAATGGGAAACCGAGCTGGACCATGCGCGGGACCTGCGCACGCTGGAAACCACGCTGCGCGTCGATGGGATGCACGGGTTGATGCGCGCCCTGGCCGACCAGTCGGAAGAGCGGCGGCGATTTCTTGGGCTCGGTACCTTGGGCCTTCTGCTGGGCGATTCGGCCGATCTGACCGGCAAGGTGGCCCTGCTGATCGAACAGCTGGAACGCGGCGTGGGTGCGGAAGGCATCGCGCTGATCGATGATGTGCTGGCGGAGCTGTTCGACAATCTGGACACGGTGCGCGGCATGCTGGGCCGGCGCGGCGATCTGGCCGAAGCCGCCCGTATCGTCATCCGGCTGGCAACGGGCGATCATCGCAAGGGTCCGTATGACGATCCGCTGCTGGGTCGGGTCAACTGGGCGGTGAAGGAATTCGACCTGCCCCAGACACGCCAGGCCCTGCATGACTGGCTGGATCGCGCCATTCGGTCTACCCAGCCCCTGACCAAGGATGGGCCGGACGCCGATCGGGCGGCCTTCACCATATTGTTGAGCGAGTTGGTGGGCGATGAAGGTCTGACCGGCGGGGCGAAGGTCAGCGAGGCGATGACGCAGCGCGCGCGTTCGGTATTGTCGGAAGGTTCGGACGATCAGAAGGTCGATGCCGCCATTGACCGCATGGTGCGCATGATCACCCCGCCGGGCGCCAAGCTCGGCTATCTGCTTGATCTCAACACCACGCCGACCGGCGAGCGTGCGCCCGAAATGGTGATGCGCCAGATGGCCCATATCGTGCGCGAGGTGCCCGACCTGAAAGTGCTGGCGGGTGGCCGGCGCGGCAAGGCGGCGGAGGAGGCGGCGGAGCGGTTCCGGGCCCGTATGGCCGATGCCAACCTGCCCGACGAGTTGAAACTGACCCTGGGCAAGCGGCTGGAAACCCTGCGCCCATCCGGCGCCAAACCCGTCCCGCCGCTATCGGGCAGCTTCGATCCCGGCAAGGCGGCCGAGGCGGCATCAAAGGATACCAGCCTGGCCCAGCTCGACCTGCCGGCCGGCCATGTAATCTTTCGCGAGGGCGATCCGGGCGACAAGGCCTATATCCTGCGTTCGGGCGTGGTCGAAATCCTGTGCGAGGTCGATGGCAAGGATGTGCAGATCGCGATCGTCGAACGCGGCGCCATCATCGGGGAAATGGCCCTGATCGATGACGAGCCGCGCATGGCCACCGCCCGGGTGCTGGAAGATGCCAGCATGACCGCCATCCCCGCCCATCTGTTCAAGCGGCGGCTGAAGCGGCTGGAAGACACCGACCCGGTGATGCGCCGCCTGCTGGACGTCTTCGTAGACCGTATCCGGGTGATGACCAGGCGCCATCTCAGCCAGTAGCCGTCCTGTCCATTCTGGCGTTAACGAAAGATTTGCCCTATCGATAGACAATTCGGTCCCTGAATACAGGGGGGTCGGGCGGGGCGCGTTCGGGGGAAGGCGCCAGGCCGCCGAAAAGCGGGGCGTATCCATCGTGTCCTATGAAGTGCGTTGCCTTGCCGACAGGCGCTGGCTGACGGAAGGCGTGTTTCAGGAAGAGGCGGAAGCCCTGGCCTTTGCGCGTGCGCAGCTGGTCGGAGCGCGGGCCGAGGCCGTTCGCGTCGTCCATGAAAAAGCCGGGATCGGCCGCCATATCCGCGAGCGGGTGATTTTCGAACAGATGGCCGCCATGCGCGACCGGCGTGGAGCAACCGCTCTTCCGGTGGAGACGGCGACGCTTTGCGATACCGTGATCGATCTCTATGCCCTGCCGGCGCGCCAGGTGATTGGTCGGGTGCTGCGCCACTATCTGAACGAGGAAGGCATCACGGCGTTGGAGCTGCTGGCCGCGCCGGAGCGGCTGAAACAGCTGATCCGGCATGACGATCTGCTCAACCAGTCGATCAGCGTGGTGGCCAATGTCCAGGCCCGGCTCTATGGCGGCGAACCACGGGATCGGATCAGCACCCTGTTCGCCATTCTGGGCGAAACCCATGCCATGCTGGCCGATGCGGGCGGGCGGATCGGCCCGATCGGCGAGGATCTGCTCGCCGGGCGGATCGCAGTGCTGCGGGCGCATCTGGCCGACCCTATGGAACCGGCGCGTCGGCGCGTCATTGCGCTATGCGGGCTTGGCCGGTGCCTGTCTCTCGAGCGCGAGGCGGCGGGCAAGATCGCTCTTCTGCTTCATCTCGCCGCCCTTGCAGAAGAGGATGCGGATATCCGCGCCCTGTGTGACGAGGTGATCGCCGAAATCCTGGATGACCAGGGCGCGATGCGGCGCATGCTGGGCAAGCGCGCCGACCTGGCCGACGCCTCGCACACCGTGCTGCAGGTGATCATCGGGCGACGCGCGGCCGTGGCGGGGGATGACCCGATCCTGTCGCGGCTTGGCCGGGCGCTTGGGATGGGCGGATTTCCCCAGGCGCGCGCCGCCCTGGTTGCCTGGCTGGACCGGGCGGTGCGCTCGACCCAAAGCCTGACCCGGGAGGGGCGGGATGCAGATCGCATGGCTTTCATGGACCTGCTTGGCGGCATGGAAACCCAATACGGCCTGATTGGCGGACCAATGATGGCCGAGGCGGTATTGATGCGGGCGCGCTCGGTCTTGTTCACGCCGGAGGAAGAGCAGCGCACCGATGTGGCACTTGACCGTCTGATGCGGACGATCGAAACCCCCAGCTGCCAGCTGGGTTTTTTGCTCGACCTGCTGGAAGCGCCCAGCGGCGCCCGTCTTGGCCCCACTCTGGCGCGCCAGATGGTGGCCGTGCTGCGCGATGCCCCGGATCTGGCCATCCTGACCGATCTGGCTGGGGCCGAGGCGCGGGCTTTGCTGGCGCATTTCCGCGACCGGGTGACGGGGGGCAATCTGCCGGCCCAGATCCGCGAGATGGTTTTCAGCTTTCTCGACCGGCTGGGCCTGGAAGGCGATCCGCAGGCCCAGGCGGTGCTGGCGGCGGAACGCGCCGCCGATCCCCATCGGGTTGAGCTTGCGGCGGGCCAGATGCTGTTTCAGGCCGGCGACCGGGCGGACTGTGCCTTTCTGGTCTTGTCCGGGCGGGTCGGGCTCGTGACCGTTGTAAAGGGGCGCGAACTGCCCGTGGGCGCGGTCGGGCCGGGCGGGGTGGTGGGCGAAGCGGCGCTGAATGGCGCGGCGCTTCGCCCGAACAATGCCAGGGCGCTGCTGCCCAGCGTGGTGCGGCGCATCGGGCAGGATCGCTTCGATCAGGCGCTGGAACGGCTGGCGCAATCCGATCCGGATGCGCTGTCCGTGGTCAACACCCTGCGTGCACGGCTGCGCGACCTCGCCCGACGCGGCGTGGCGATGTGATGGGCAATCCCTGGATCGGGCTATCGCGCTCTCAATACTTCACTGTGCGCAGATAGTCGGACAGCAGCCGGGCGTAGAGCGCCGTCCAGCCGGGTCGGCGCAGATGGTCGGCATCACGGAAGGCTCCGTCTGGAAAGGTCATGCGCGTATTCACATCATCCAGAAGGGCGGTGGGGCAGGCGCTGCGTATTTCATCGGCCAAAGGCTGCTCCCAGCCATCGGTGCGCTGTCTGCGCACAGTTTCCGGCACCGGGGCCCGTAGCAGATGCAGTTCGAAACCGTGTTGCTGCGACAGGGCGCACAGATCAAGAAGAGCAAGCCGGGCAGACACCGACTGTTTGGGCATATCGTTGGCCCGGCGGTCGATCCGACCGACCACCTCGGGGATCACCGCATCATCATCCGCCGGCGGGGGGATCGCGGCGGGATCGGCATCGCCCATGGGCAGAGCCTTTGGAACAGCCACCACCAGGCCCGACACGGGATCGACCAGCCGATGTTCCAGCGCCAGAGCGGCCGGCCGCCATGAACTCGCCACCGCGATGCCGGCCTGGGCCAATGCCTGCCGCTCATCCGGGCGACGGAACACACTGGTCAGATACATGCGTGCGGCGGCACCCTCGGGCTGGTAGGCGTGGAATTCCGGCGTCGCGGCAATAACCACTAGCCGCGGGGGTGCATTGTCCGCCAGATAGCGGCGCAGCAGGAAATCCGACCCGATCAGACCGCTGGCCTGATTGGTGGTCAGGTTGGCGACGGTACCGGGGGCGGCGATGGCGTAGGTTTTCAGCACGTCCTGCGTGACGCTGTCGCCCATCATCACTACCGGGGCATCCGTTCTGCTGTGTTCCAGCGCAGCCACCACCCGGTCCAGGTCGTGACGGCGCGGCGCCACCCCGTCGAGCGCTGTGGCGGCGGTTTCGGCAATCGCTGCCAGAGCTGCCAGAGAAACCGGTAGGGACAACAGCAGAAAACGGCGCCAGGTCATGGGGCTCGCTTCCGAAGCTTTGGGGGGGTGGAATCGTTCATCGGGCATAGGCGCGCTCTAGAACTGGAAATAGATGAAGCTGCGCGGCTCGCCCAGCCAGGTTCCAATCAGCCAGACCATCCCCGCTGTCACCAGCGCCAGCCGCCATCGTGGCTGAAGCTTGGACCAGGATTTCGACCAGTTGGGCATCGCAACCGACAGAACGCCCAGAACGGCCATCCATGCCCCCATCTTTGCGGTAAAGGTGCCGCTGGAAAACAGCGGCAGCGTGGTCCAGGCAATGCCCAGGGAATCGGCCACACCCGACAGCCAATTGGGCAGTATGAACGCCGATGGCGATACCATCGCGGCCAGAATGGTGTGGGCCTGCTCCAGGGATTGGGAGCGGAAATAGACAAAGGATACGGCCACCACCGCCATGGTCATGGCCCATCCCAGCAGAAAATGGGGCCGGGGCAGCTTGGCCTGGCGCCAAGCGTGATTCGCCACCAGGCCGATGGCGTTCACCAATCCGAACATGACATAAGTCCAGCCGGCGCCGTGCCATAGCCCCGATAGCAGAAAGGTCGCCAGGGTCGGGGCCATGACCGCAACCGAAAATGTCTTCCAGCGGCCATAGCCGCGCTCCATCGCCATCCGGCCCCAGGCCAGGGCCAGGGGGGAATAGACATAGAGCATGAAGAAGCGCGTCATGGTCATATGCCAGCGCTTCCAGAAATCAAGCATGGATACGGCGCGATAAGGCGTATCGAAATTGATGGGCAGGACAAAGCCCAGCATCAGCCCCAACCCGACCGCCATGTCGGAATAGCCTGAAAAATCGAAATAAAGTTGCAGCCCATACCCCAGGGCAGCTGCCCAGGCCTCCAGCATCGACAACGTCTGCGAGGTTTGAAAAGCGGTATCTACATACGGGGCCAGATTATCGGCCAGCGCGACTTTCTTGAACAGCCCTGCCAGGAACACCACCAGGCCGGGACCGAAATATTCCAGACCGGCAAAACCGCCTTCCCGCAGTTTCGCGAATTGGTGATCCAACTCGCGAAACAGCACGATCGGGCCCGCGATCAGATGTGGAAACAGAACGACATACAGGGTGAAATCCAGAAGGCGCGGCCGCTTGGCCTTGCCGTCGGCGATATCCACCAGCAGGGCGATCTGCTCGAAGGTATAGAACGAAATCGCCAAGGGGACGAACACATGCCCCAGCGACCAGTCATGCCCTGTCAGCCAACCGACATTTTCCAGAAAAAAGCCGCGATATTTGAAATATCCCAGCAGGGCCAGATTGCCGCCCACCGCCAGGGCCAGCTTTCCGCCGCCGGGTCTGTCAGCCAGACGCACCGCCATCAGATAGTTGAATGCCAGCGACCCGCCCAGCAGCAACAGATAGGGAGGGTTCCACCAGCCATAGAATACAAGCGAGGCGAACACGGCTGTCCCCAGGGCCGCGCGCCCGCCCGCCAGCCAGCGGGCGCCATGAAAGGCCAGCAGCGTCAGGGGCAGAAAGCCGAACAGAAACAGGGGATCGGTAAAAACCACGGATCACTCAGCGGGCGATGATGGTGGCCAGATGATCAACCATCTCGCCCACATTGGCCAGGGTGTTGATGTCCCGGGGTCTCAGCTTGATGCCATAGGCTTTTTCACAGGCCAGGATCAGTTTGATCTGATTGAGGGAATCCCATTCCTCGATATCATCGGCCGTGGTCTCCCGGGTCAGGATGATGGCCTCATCATCGAAGACGTCGCGGAAAACATCGGTCAGCCTGGACAGAATATCGTCATTGGTCATCAATCAGGCCTCGCTGATAAGAATGTGGGAGATGGGCATGGATTGCGGCGCGGTGATCGGGGCCACCCACCTGGAACCGGCCGGTGCAAAGCCCAGCTGCGGTAACAAATCGGCGATCAGGCTATTCTTGGGGCTGGGCATATAGTCAAGGCTCAGACCGACGCAGCCCCGCGCCCCGGCCATCTGCGCCAGCAACAGACGGGTCTGGAATTCCAGCCGTCGCGAGAAGACGCGACAACTCATCACCCAATTATCGATATGCAAGCAGTCGCCGTCCACATGGGTGACAGCCACCGCGACGATACCGTAATCCTGAAGCCTGTCAGAAAAGCGCAGCGCCAGTACATCGACGCTGCGGGCGCTGATTTCCTCAGCGCTGAACAGGGTGGGATTCAGCTTGAACTGGTTTGTCTTGGCTAGGATCTGGACGATGCGGTCCAGCGATCCTGCCCCGACCGGCTCGACCGTCATGCGGGGATTGAGCGAAGCCAGAAAGGAATCCATGTCGGCCCCGGCTTCCAGCCGTTCGGCCACCCGCGCGCGGGCCTGATAGCTTTTTGCCCGCCCCAGATCCTCTTCCGTCAGCCGGTGCAGTGGAAAGGCGGCACAGTCATCCAGCGCCCTGACATAACTTGCCGGCTCATCGGGCATTTCAACCACCAGCACCTCGGGCAATTGCTCGCGGACCCAGGCGCGCTCGACCGGGTTGTCGTCGCAGAACACCAGCGATTCCAGGCCCAGATTCAAGGTCCGGGCAATGGCGCGGATATTGCCGGCCTTATCGTCGAAATTGGCCATGAAACAGGCGATGTCATCCAGCTTCAGGACCATGCCGCCATGGCTTTCGAACGGGGTCCGGGCGATGGCATCCAGATTCTTGGAACAGACCGCCAGCACCACGCCGCGCTGCGCCAGCGCTTTCACATAGCGTTGAAAGGTCACGAAGGCTTCGCCCTCAGCCGTTTCCGTGCCCAGGGTGATGCCGGCAAGACCCAGGTCGCCGATCTCGCCACCCCACAGCGTATTGTCCAGATCCAGGACCAGACATTTTCGACCCAGTCCCAGCAGGCCGGCCGCCGCCGCTGCCAGGGCCGCGGCCAGCACCGGCACGACATCGAACGAAAACGGCTGCTTGCACATGGTATACAGCCGATGATCATGCCAGCGCTCCAGCCCCACGCGCGCCGCCAACCATTCCGCGTCGACCAGGGCGACCTGTTGCGGAGCCTGCGATGCCAGAAGTCGGTTAGTCCGGCGGACATGGTCCAATAGCCCGCCCGGCACGGAGCCGTCCAATTCGCCCAGCGGCCGCTGCCCCGGGGGATCGAAGCTCAGCTGAACCACCGGCACCGCCAGACGGTCCCACAACATGGTCCAGGCGGCCGCTTCGGCACGCGCGGCATCCGCGGCATCCCCGCCGGGGGGTGGAACATGGATCAGGTCGCGGTGGCTGGGCAGCAGCAGCACCATATCCGGCGCGAAATCCTCCAGGGGGCCGCCCTGGTCCAGTACCGCCGTGGCGATGGCACCATAGGGCGCGCGCCACAACCGGGCGGCAAAGCCGCGCCTTGCCAGCATGAACACAAGGGTATCGGCCAGGTAATCGGTCAAAAAGCTCGACAGCAGCGCCACTTTCAGCGGACGCCCCAGGGCCAGTCGTTCCGGATTCTTCACGAAGCGCTTGGCGCGCTTCATCACGTCCTCGGCCGGCAGGGTAGCAGGGTCTTGGTAGAGCAGAGATGCCGGATTCGTCATCGCCGCGCCGCCCGGCTGGCAGGAATGATCGTGCCATATAGGGGGTCTGCGGCCGGGGTCAGCAGGAACTGAGCGATCCCTGCTACGTCGTCGGCGGTCGTCAACCTCTTCTCCGGCATTCCGGCGGCCACCTGATCCAAATATTCCTGCGGCATATCGGCGGTCAACGCCGACGGCACCATCCCCGGCGCCAGAATCTGGACCCGCACCCCATAGGGCAGCCATTCCTGCGCCACCACCTGGGCATAGGCGGTCATGGCCGCCTTGGCCGCCAGATAGGGGGCGATCTTGACCGGAGGCATTCCCAGCACGAACTCGGTTGACAGCACCAGCACACGGGCACCGCCGGCCCTGCCCCGCAAGGCCGGCAATGCGGTGCTCAGGCACAGATGCACCGCCTTGAGCTGGCTGTCCATCTGCTGCTGAAACACATCCCAGCCGGTGCGATGGGCAAGCTTATGGGGGAATGTCCGTCCGGCGGCGAACACCAGGGCCGAGAGTTTCGGAAAGGCGCTGAACAAGGCCGCCACCTGATCGCCGTCGGTCAGATCGGCGGCCGCGGGTTGCGCCCCGATTTCCCCGGCCAGGGCCAGCAGTCGGTCGTCCATACAGCGCCCATGAACCGCCACTGGCATACGGGGCGCCAATCGTCGGGCAATGGCACCGCCAAGGGCGCCGGTAGCCCCCAGAATCAGCACGGGATCCTGACTCAGGGCAGGATCTTGCATCGTACGGTTCCCCTGGCCACGGTCTTGGGCGATTGATCTTCGTCCTTTACCGCCCTGATCGCCAGTTCGATCAGGGACAGATCGGGCCAGCGGTCACGCACTTCGCCACGAAGCCATACCCGATCCTGCGCATAGACCGGATTAGGATGAGATAAATTATAGTCCAGGAGCAGGCAGCGGCGCCCCGGCAGCATCATGCCCACCAGCGCCGACACTTTCGCGGCAAGCATCATGCCGTGAACCACGCGATCGGCAAAGCCGTTCGCCTGCGCCCAGGCGCGGTCCATATGCAATGGATTGTAATCGCCGCTCAATGCTGCGAACCGATCGATGTCATCCATAGTCGGAGCCCAGGCCAGCTCAGCCTTTTGCCCCGTTTCAATGTCATCGAAACGCAAATCCGCGCAGGTCACCGGCCCCACCCCTTTTGCCCGCGAGGTAATTACCCTGAAAGGCGAAAGCGATGCAAGCGCAAGGCCCGTAGCAGCAGCCGGCGGCACCGTCTAATCCCAGCGCCGGGCCGCATCCTCGTCGCTTGAACGGGCATCGACCCAGTCCCGGGCGCCGTCGGGCCGGTCTTCCACCTTCCAGAACGGCGCCTTGGTCTTCAGCCAGTCCATCAGGAAACGGCAGGCATCGAAGGCCGCCTCGCGATGGGCCGACAGGCAGGCGACCAGCACGATGGCTTCGGTCGGCTGCATCCGGCCATGGCGATGGATGATTAGCACATCGTCCAGCGGCCAGCGGGCGCGGGCTTCCGCCTCGATCGCTGCCAGCTGCTTTTCCGTCATGCCGGGATAATGTTCCAGCGCCAGGGCGGCCACCGCCTTGCCCTCGTTCATGTCGCGCACCAGCCCGACAAAGCTTGCCAGCCCGCCCGATTCCGGGTGTCCCGCCGCGAAGCCCGCGATTTCCGCGCCCATGTCGAAGGCGTCGGCCTGGACGCGCACCGTCATCGGCTCAGCCCCCCGTCACCGGCGGGAAGAAGGCCACCTCGCGCGCGTCCAGAATGCTGTCATCCATGCCGGCGAAATCCTGATCGATGGCAAGCTTGATGGCGCTGACGTCCTGGAAGGCCCTGGCATGGCCGGGGCTCAGGGTTTTCAGATGCTCCACCAGCTCTCCAGCAGTCCGCACCCCTTCGGGCAGGGCGATCTCCTCCTCGCCCGTTCCGGTTCGCTGCCTGAGCCAGGCGAAATACAGCACTTTCATCGCAAAGCCTTTCCGGCCGGTCTGGTCTGGTGACTTTGAAGTTCGCATCATTCTTCCGGCTGCACCGCAGCGAACTTCGGGTTCGCGACACCAGTCAGCCGCGCTCCACCAGATGCTTCAAGCCGGCCCGCAGATAGTCGAAGCCGGTGATCACGGTCAGGCCGGCCGCAGCCCAGAGCAGTACCGTTCCGATCTGCGCGGTGGGCAGGAAGGCCGGGCCGGCATCCCCGACGATCAGAAAGCCCAGGCATAGCATCTGGATCGTCGTCTTCCATTTTGCAAGCTGGCTGACCGGCACGCCGACGCGGATTTCCGCCAGGAATTCACGTAAGCCCGACACCGTGATCTCGCGCAAGAGGATGATCAGCCCGGCCAGCACATTCCATCCCGCCAAACCGCCCGATGCTGTCAGCATCAGGATGATCGCCGCCACCAGAAGCTTGTCGGCGATCGGGTCCAGGAAGCGGCCAAGCGCGGAAACCTGGTTCATGGCGCGGGCCAGATAGCCGTCGAAATAATCCGTGACGCAGGCAAGTGCGTAAAGTGCGAAAGCGGTCCACAACCACACCTCCCCGCCCATGGCCAGGAACAGGATGATGGGTGGAATGACCGCGATGCGCGCCATCGTCAGCAGATTGGCCGCGTTCCAATGCATCGATCAATGCTCCCCACACACGATGGAGCATGTGTACCCGAGGCAGGAAAAACGATCAATCGAAGCAGTGGCCATCTGCAACATTTCTGCGGTTCCGCGCCGGCATCAATCCCGATAGCGAAGAGGTCGGGCCAGCACGCTTGACTGTTTACCGCTCTGGCAAGCTGTCGTATGCCATCGCTTCAAATTAAGGTGCTTTGCAATCAGTCGAAAGGGGCCGTCCCAGGCCATGACCGGTTCCGTGATCCCCGTCATCCTGTCAGGCGGCGCCGGCACGCGGCTTTGGCCCTTGTCGCGTGCCGGCCGCCCCAAGCAGTTCCTGTCGCTGCTGGGCGAGCGCGGCCAACTGGCGGAAACCGCCCTGCGTCTGGCCGACCGGCCGGGTTTCACCGCGCCTGTGGTGATCGCCAATGAGGAGCACCGCTTCCAGGTGGCCGAAGCCTTGCGCGAGGTGGGCATTGCCTCCCGGGCGATCCTGCTGGAGCCGGTGGCGCGCAACACCGCTGCCGCCATCGCGGTGGCGGCCCTGCAGGCGGCGCGACAGGACCCGGATGGCGTGCTGCTGGTAATGCCGTCGGATCACCGCATCGTTGACCTCGTTGCCTTCCAGGCCCTGACCGACAAGGCCGTGGCGGCAGCAAGAACGGGTCGCCTGGTCACTTTCGGCATGACGCCCGACCGGCCGGAAACCGGCTTCGGCTATATCCGGGCCGGGGCTTCCCTGGCGGGGATGGACGGCGCCTATGCGGTGGACCGCTTTATCGAGAAACCCAGCGCGGAGCGGGCTGCCCAGCTGATCGCGGAAGGCTGCGCCTGGAATTCCGGCCTGTTCGTGCTGCCGATCGGTCTGGTGCTGCAGGAATTCGCGCGGCTGGCGCCGCAGGTGCTGGAGGCGGCGCGGTGCGCGCTGGATGCCGCACGGGCGGAGCTGGATTTCATCCGGCTGGATCGCGACGGCTTCGCTTCGGCCCCGGCAGTTGCTTTCGATGTTGCCATCATGGAACGTACCGACAAGGCGGCGGTGGTGCCTGGCGAGATGGGCTGGAGCGATCTCGGCTCGTTCGAAGCCTTGTGGCGCGAGGGTGCGGGTGACGAGAACGGCGTTGTCGGCCGGGGGCCGGTCCGGTCGCAGGGGGTGGAGCGCGCCTATCTGTTCAGCGACGGGCCATTGGTCGCGGTCCATGGCCTGTCCGATCTGGCCGTGGTGGCAACCCGCGACGCAGTGATGGTGGGGCCCCTGGGCGATGCGGAAGGGTTGAAGACGCTGGTTGCCACACTGGCGCGGGAAGGCCGGCCGGAGGCACAGGATCACCCGACGGTCTGGCGGCCCTGGGGGCGCTATACCGATATCGACCAGGAGCCGAAATTCCGCGTCAAGCGGCTGATCGTGGAACCGGGCGGGAGGCTGTCGCTGCAACGCCATGCCAGACGGTCGGAACATTGGGTCGTGGTGCAGGGCAGGGTGCAGGTCACCTGCGAGGACAGGGTCTTCGAGCTGGCGGTGAACCAATCGACCTATATCCCCATCGGGGCGGTGCACCGGCTGGAGAATCCCTTCGATGAGCCGGCCCATCTGATCGAGGTGCAGGTCGGCTCCTATGTCGGGGAGGATGATATCGAACGCCTGGATGATGTCTATGGGCGAGCGCCCCCGGAGCTATAGTAGCGCTTCTGTTTTTGCCGGAATGCGTGTGATATCCTGCCCGCTGCTTGGCGGGAGGGATGCATGGACGCCGCGCGCGGGGATGATGATCGATCAGGTGGTTCTGGTGTCCCGGATCAGCCGCGCGTCTGGCTCTGCCAGTATCTGCCATCACGCAATCGGGTAGGGCGCTGGCTGGCCGAGGCTGGCCCAGGATCGGTGGTGGAATGGAAACTGCCATCGAACCAGCAAAGCCCGGACATGAAGCCGGGGGACCCGGTCATCTATTGGCGCGCCATCAATCCCGACAATCGGGACGATCGCGGCGGGATCATCGGGGTAGGCCAGGTGGCTACGGGCGGTCCGGCGACGGATGGGGCCATGGCCCGCATGCCCACCCGGATTACGGCTTTCTTTCCCGATTACCCCATCCCGCGGGACGAAGCGCTGAAGGCCGGAGGGATCGGGTGGAAACGCTGGAACTTCTCGGTTCGTGGACTGGACGCTGAGCAGGCGGACCGGCTGGATATCCTTCTGCGGGATCGCAAGAAGATCGGTCTGTTCGCATCACCGCAAAAGGCCGATCCGGTGGCGCAGGCGGCCTTTGGTCGGACGGATCCGCCGCTTTGGGCCGATGATCCCGAGGCGGCGGAAGACAGGTTGGGGCGCGGTACCATCGCGGTGGCCTTTGCCTGGGCACTGCATGACATCTGGCGCCGCGAAGCGCGACGAACGGCGTTTCCCACAAGGGGGCAGGCGGGCGATGGATCACGCGGCGCGTCTCGCCGACCCGCCGGGGATCGGCCATCCTTCACCGTGCATATCGATGCACCCTGGGGCGGAGGCAAGACCACCTTCGTCAATCTGGTCGTCGCGGTTCTGCGGGCCGGGCTTGCGGCCGGTCTGCCCAGCTCCATCCGGGCGCGTTATCCCAGGCCGGACGGGCTGTATCTGCCCGAGTCGCATCGACGCCCGATTCCCGAACATATCCTGACGGAGGAAACGCCGGGCGTGCTCAGCCCCTGGATCGTCGTGCGGGTCAATGCCTGGCAGAACCAGCATGTTCTGCCGCCCTGGTGGAATTTCTACCGCGCCATCATGAGGGACTGCCTACGCGCCCTGCGGCTGGAGGGCCGTCCGCGCCTGGATGTCAGAACGATCAGGGATGCCGAGCTGGGCCGGGATCAGGTGGACTATATCCTGTCGAAGCCGGGTTGGTGGTCCCGTCATTGGGCCTGGTTCGTGCTGTACTGGCAGGAAATGGCCTTCCGGTTCCAATCCCCCACCCTGGTACGCTCGGCGGTTCTGGCCGTGCTGCTTGGGCTGGCAACCCTGGCTCTTTTCCAATATGGCTGGTTCGACGCCGAGAGCGGCGCTTGGACCAAACCGGTTGCGGCATCCTTCGTGGCCCTTGGAGCGGTTGCGGCGGCGTTCCGATCCGCCATGGCCATGCTGGCCGATGCGACCATGCCGCGCGACGGCGCACGTACCGAGCACCATTGGCTGGGCTATGCCGATCCGTTGGACCGCTTCCGGAAGCACTTCGCGAAGGTGACAGCGTCGGTTCGAAGACCCATTCTTGTGGTGGTGGATGATCTTGACCGCTGCGATCCGGGTTATTTGGTGGAATTGATGCGCGGTTTTCAGACCATTCTGCGCAGCCCATCCGTCGTCTATCTGCTGCTGGGTGACCGTCTATGGATCGAGCGGTCCTTCGACACCGTTTTCGAGAAGATGAAGGCGGATCATCCCGGCGAGACGCATGAATTCGGTGGCCGGTTCGTGGAGAAGGCAATTCAGCTCTCCTATCGTCTGCCGGGAATAGGCCCCTATATGGATTCTTTCGTTGAATGGGTGTTGGACCCGTCCCCGGAGCGATCAGGCGGGACGGATGCCGATCGTGAAGGCGACCTGCCGGAGGATCTGGGGGAGAGCGAAACCACCATTGGTCCGATAGAAACCTCCCTGGCCGAGACGCGCATTCTCGACCGTGCTTCGCGGAAAGAGGAAGAAGAGGCGGAGATCGTGAAATGGCTGCGCCCCATCATTGCGTTCCTGCCGGCCAATCCCAGATCGGTAAAGCGCTTTGTCAACGCAATCGGCCTGTATCAGAACAGCCTGACCCTGGCGCCGCGCGGTTTGGAGGCGGAACCCGGGGGAATGCTTTGGCGGGCAATGATCATCTGTATCCTGCTGCTGATGGGATATCCGCGCTTCTGGAATGTGCTTGCGCGCAGGCCGGAGCTTGCCGATGCGCTGCGCCAGGACCGCCGACCGACCGAGGCGGACAAGGACTTCGATTTTCTGCAAAGCCATCCGGCGGTGGTACAGCTGATCCGTGGTCCGATCAGCGAAGGCGCGGAGCGCTGGAACGGTCTGACCAGTCAGGATCTGTATGCGCTGAAAGATGTGTTCGCGATCCAGGTCCGACAGCTGCATTCCGGCCGGCCGGACGTGGTGTGATTGCCCGCTCATCCTCCGCTTGCCATGTTTTTGGCCAATTCCGCTTGTAGCCCATCGGTAGGCGGATGGACTTGGGGGCCGAATCGGCGTTAAGAACCCAGCCTTCCCGTCCATGATCCATCATGCCCAGCAGGAAGGGATTTACCGATGCATTCCTCGCGCCTTGCTTTCATGTCCACCCTGATCGCGGGTGTCTCCCTTGGTCTGCTCGCCGCATCGCCGGCGCGTGCCGAAACCTCCCTGGGCCAGTTCCGGGACTGGACTGCCCGCAGCTACAAGGATGGCAATGCGGACGTCTGCAACATGTTCGCCAAGCCCAGTAAGGACGAGGGTGACTATACCAAGCGGGGCGACATCACCGCTTTCATCACCCACCGTCCGGGCAATAAAAGCTGGAATGTGGTGGCCTTTGACATGGGCTATCCGACCCAGGATGGCGGGGTGGTGATCCTGGAGATCGGTTCCGACAAGTTCGAGCTGTTCACCAAGGGCGCGCTCGCCTTTTCCTACCCGGAGGATGACGCGAAAATCGTGGCTGCCATGCGCAAGGGGTCCGGCATGATCGTGCGCGGCAAGTCGCAGCGCGGCACGGACACCACCGACAGCTATTCCCTGTCGGGCTTCACCGCTGCGCACAACGCCATCAACCAGGCTTGCAAGGCACCGGCTGTAAGCTGATGAACGACAGCCTGACCCGGCCTTCCAGAGACGCGCTGTCGCTTTTGGCCGGTCCCGCCGCCGAGGCGCGGCGCTGGCTGTTCGAGGTTGCCGCGCCGGTCTGGGCGCAGGCAGGGCGGCTTGACGGAGGTGCCCTGGCCGAACGGCTGTTGCTTGATGGCCGGGTGGACGTGGTGCCGCGACGGATTTTCGTGCAGGCCCGGCATCTTTATGCCTTTGCCACGCTCGGGCGCATGGGGTGGCAGGGACCCTGGCGTCAGGCTGCGGAGGGGGTGTTCGACCATCTTCTGGCCAAGGCGATCCGGCATGACGGGCTGGTGATCCATCGCCTCAACCCGCAGGGGGTGCGGCTGGATATGCGGGCCGATCTTTATGATCAGGCCTTCTTCCTGCTGGCCATGGCGGAAGCCGAACGAACCTTGCGGCGCGAGGATGCGCTGATTGCGGCGAATAAGGTGATGGATGCGCTGGAGCGGCGGTGGCGCCTTCCGGCAGGAGGGTTCCTGGAAGGGGAAATCACGCTGCTGCCGCGTCGGCAGAACCCGCATATGCATCTGCTGGAAGGGCTGCTTGCCCTGATGGAAGTTGATCCGCGCGGGCGGTGGCGTGAATTGGCGCGCGAGATCGTAACGCTATGCCTGGAACGGTTCATCGACCCGGCCAGCGGCGCGCTGTTGGAATATTTCACCATGGATCTTGCTCCGCTGGCAGTCGATCAGGGACAGCGGGTTGAACCCGGCCATTGCCTGGAATGGGCCTGGCTGCTGGAACGCGCGGCGGATCTGCATCCCGGGGCGCGGGACGCCTCGGACCGGCTGACCGCCTTCGCGCGCGCCCATGGGCTGGACCCGGCGCGGGGCGTTGCCATCGATGCTGTGGTGCCGAGCGGTGAATTGCTGGAGCCCGCCGCGCGCCTTTGGCCCCAGACGGAACGAATGAAGGCGGCTCTTGCCCGCCTGCGACGCCTGGGTGATCCGGCCGAGGCTGAGGAGGCGCTGGCGGCCTTCCGGGGGCTGCAGCCCTATCTTGCCATGCCGGTGCCCGGGACTTGGCGCGATCGCATGCTGGCCGATGGCAGCTGGGTGGAGGAGCCTGCGCGGGGCAGTTCGCTCTATCACATCACCTGCGCCTATGCCGAGCTGATCAAGCTGGCCGAGGGGATATAGCGGCCGGAATAGCGGTTGGTCTTGTTCCTGCCCGGTCTTGCCTTGGGGTTGTCTGTGGCACAAGCGTGTCTGTATAGTCCGCGAACCTTTTGATCTCGGAGCGTTTGGCCATGCCGCTCGACCGTCCCGTCCCCTTCGGCCGTCCCCAGATAGACGATAGCGAGATCGAGGCGGTGGCCGCGGTCCTGCGCTCCGGCATGCTGGTGCATGGCAAGGTCACCCATGATTTCGAACATGCCTTTGCCGAGCGCCTGGGCGCGAAGCACGCGGTGGCGGTGTCCAGCTGCACGGCGGGGCTGCATCTGGCCTTGTTCGTGAAGGATATCGGGCCGGGCGACCGGGTGGCGGTTCCGGCCATGACCCATGTCGCGACGGCCCATGCGGTGGAATTGCTGCGGGCAACGCCCGTCTTTGTCGATGTCGATCCGGCGACCGGCAACATGGACCCCGACAGGTTGGTCGAAGCGGCGAAGGACGGGGTTTCGGCCATCATGCCGGTGCACTATCTGGGCCTGCCCTGCGATATGGACCCGATCAACGCGGTGGCGGAATCGGCGGGCGCCTTCGTGGTGGAAGACTGCGCGCTCGCGCTCGATGCCGATTACGGCGACCGCAAGGCCGGGCGGCTGGGGCTGTGCGGCGCCTTTTCCTTCTATCCGGTCAAGCATATGACCACGATCGAAGGCGGCATGGTGACCACCGATGACGATGATCTGGCCTTCCAGCTCACCAAGCGGCGCAGCTTCGGCTATAACCGGCAGGTGGGGGACCGGGCACGACCCGGCCTGTATGACGTCGATGCGCTGGGCTTCAACTATCGCATGAGCGAGGTCGCGGCGGCAGTGGGCCTGGCCCAGCTTGCCAAGCTGGATGGTTTCCAGGCCGCCCGCACCGCCAATCACAGGGCGTTGGCGGCGGAGCTGGCTGGGATCGAAGGCGTGACCGTTTTCCCCGACAGCCAGGGCAAATCCCGCTCCTCCCATTACTGCCTGAATGTGGTGATGCCGCGCGACGGATCGCTGCCGCGCGATGCGGTGCAGGATGCGTTGAAGGCGCGCAATGTCGGCACCTCCATCCATTATCCGGGCGCGGTGCCGCTGTTTACCTATTATCGCGAAAAATATGGCTACCGGCCGGGCCAGTTCCCGGTTGCGGAATGGCTGGGTGACGCTACGATCTCCCTGCCCGTCGGCCCGCATCTGGAGCCGGGGCAGGCCAAGGCCATCGGCGAAGCGGTGGCCGATGCGGTGACGGAGGTGCGTGGGAGATGAAGATCGACGTCCGGGACCCGCCGCGCTGCTTTCCCGTCGGGATCGAAAACATCCAGCTCGCCCATACCGCGGATATCGAACTGGACGCCGACGAGATGGTGACTTTCACCGATGGGGAAGGTCGCGAATATGATGTGACGCGCAAGGATTGGGGCTGGTACGCCACGCCGTCGCTCGCCGGGCGGCTTTCGCGCTTTGGCTATCGCGCGGCCCTGATGCGCAATATCGACACGAGGCAGTGTTTCCTGGTGCTGGTCGAAGCCGGCAAGGAAGCGGCCTGGCGCGCCTATAACAGGGCGGAGCGGCAGGAAGTGCTGCTCTGGCTCGATGATTTCGACAGGCTGTCGGCCATGCAGGCGCAAGAAGGATGGCAGGAATGAGCGGGTCCGAACAGGACAAGGTCGAACGCGCCATCGCCGCCTGTTACGCGACCTGGGCCGACAATTATTATGATCAGTATTATGGTCAGGCGGCGGCCTATCCCCCGATCCATGCCGATCTGATCCTGGATTGCCTGCTGCAGGGTGGGGTCAGGACCGTGCTGGATGCCGGCTGCGGCCCGGCCAGCTTCCTGAAGCATATGGGCGATGCGCCCCTGGACTGGCACGGCTTCGACCTGACCCCGGAAATGGTGGAGGAGGCGCGCCGGGTCGCCGATGCCATGGGACGAACGACGGCCCGGACTTGGGTGGGCAGCGTGCTGGACGATGCGGCTTTCACCCCGCCCGGCGAAAAAATCGGGTTCGATGGCGCGGTAATGGTGGGTGTGATGCCGCATATTCCGTCCGAAGCGGATGAGGCCGTGCTGCGCCGTCTGAAGGATGCGGTTGAGCCGGGCGGGCTGCTGATCGCAGAGGCGCGCAACGCCCTGTTCGGCCTGTTCACCCTGAACCGGCCCAGCTTCGAGCTGTTTGCATCCCGTCTGATCGACTGGCCCGCTTTGATGGGTCAGGCCGGTGGGGATGAGGCCGCGACCCTGATCGGCCTGAAGGAGGCGCTGGCCGCGCGCTTCCGTATGGATCTGCCGCCGATCCGCACCGGCAAGGCGGGAGAGGCGGGTTATGACGAGGTCCTGTCGCGCACCCATGTGCCCTTTGAACTGGCTGACGCCGCGAAACGGGCGGGCTGGGTCGATGTGGGCCTGCTCTATGTACATTTCCATGCCCTGCCGCCGATGTTTGAACGCGCCGTGCCCGGCCTGTTTCGGGAGGCGAGCCTCGCCATGGAAAATCCACGCGACTGGCGCGGCGTGGTGATGGCCTCCACCTTCCTGGTTGTGGGGCGTCGCCCGAAATGATCCGCGCGGGTCGGGCGGAGGATTACAATATCTGGGCGCATTCCGGGCATATGCGCGATCTGTATCGATCCCGCGCCCGCGACGAGGCGGAAGAGATGACCTGCGCCGCCCAGGCCGCCCAGGTCCTGGCGGAGCTGGCAACACCCGGCGACACCCTGTTCGATGCCGGCTGTGGTTCCGGCTGGTTCTTCCACGCGCTGCGTCGCCGCTCCATCGCGCTCGATTATTGGGGCATGGACAAGACCGAACCCTTCATCGAGATCGGCCGGCAGGAACTGGCGCCCTTCGGTTTGCCGCCAGAGCGTCTGCTGCTGGGCGAGATCGAATATGCCGAAGGCGAAGCCGATCATGTGCTGTGCATGAATGTGCTGTCGAATATCGACCATTGGATGCGGGCGCTCGACCGGCTTTGCGCGGTGGCGCGCAGAAGCCTGATCCTGCGCGAATCGGTGCGCCCGATGCCGGAATCCACCCTGGTGACGGATCGCTTCCTGGATCCGGGTGTCGATCTGAAAGTGCATGTGAATGCCTATGCCCGCTACGAGCTGGAGCAGTTCCTGATTGCCCGGGGGTTTTCCGTGCGTTGGGAGGTTGACTGGCGCACAGGCGGGGCACCGGAAGACGTGATCGGCTATCCGCATTGGTGGAGTTTCCTGGTCGCCGAGAAGAAGGACATGGCTGGATGAGCAGGATCGCGGGGCTGACCGGAGGAAGTGACGAGGCACGCGCGCGCAAGCTGGCCTCTATCCTGGCGCTGTATCCGGGACGTGCCGTGCAGCGGCGCGATGGACCCTTCGGCGCGTTGGGCCTGAAGCCGCATGGGCCGGGCGGGTTGACCCGCCATCCCAAGGGCCTGCTGGCGCTGGATGGGCTGCTGTATGACCTGCCGGAACGCCGGGCGGCGGTCGGTCTGCCGCAAGGCAGCGATGTCGAGGTTCTGGCCGAACTGATCGCGCGCCATGGCGTGCCGGGTGCTCTGGCCCGGGTGAATGGGGATTTCGCCCTGGCCTGGATGGAGGCGCAGACGGGCACGCTGTGGCTGGCTCGTGATCCGTTCGGGCTCAGGCCTTTGTACCACGCCAGAAGCGGCGGCGGCTGGGCCTTCTCCTCCCAGCCGCGCGGCCTGTTGTATCTGGAGGATGTGCCGGCCACCCCGGATCGCGGCTTCCTGGCGCGCTATGGGGCCATGCATTACCGCATGATCGACAATGAGCCGGACCGGTCGCCCTATGCCGCGATAAGCCAGGTTGTGGCCGGAACCGCCCTGCGCCTGGGTTCTGACGGGTCGGCGGCCGCCCATGTCTATTGGAAGATGGAGGATCGTGGCGATTTCGATCGCTCCGAGGAGGATCTGGCGGAGGAGTACCGCTCCAGGCTGCAGGATTCGGTCGCCCGCCGCATCGCCCGCTTTCCCAAGCGCGCTTTCACCCTGTCGGGCGGCATGGATTCCTCCTCGGTGCTGGCTTCGGCGGTGGCCATAGAGGATCGCAAGCAGATCGCCTTTTCCACGCTGTACGAGGATCCGACCTATGACGAGCGCGAGGAAATCGCCGATATGCTGGCGAACCATGTCGCCGATTGGCATCGGGTCGTGCTGCCGGATGCGATTGACATCGCAGGCGATGTCGACGGGCTGATCGCGCTGCATGACGAGCCGGTGGCGACCGCGACCTGGCTCAGCCATATGCGGCTGTGCCGACAGGCGGCTTCGGCCGGGGAATTCGATTCCATCTTCGGCGGGCTGGGCGGTGACGAGCTGAACGCTGGGGAATATGAGTATTTCCCGCTGCATTTCGCGGATCTGAAATATGCCGGCCAGGATGCTGCGTTGGATCGTGAGATCGCGCTTTGGGCCGAATATCACGACCATCCGGTATTCAGGAAGGATCGGACGGTTGCCGAGGATCTGATCGCGCGGTTGACCGATCCTGACCATCCAGGTGCCTGCCTGCCGGATCGCAGGCGGCTGGGCCGCTACCTGCATGTGCTGTCGCCGGGGTTCGAGGCGTTCCGCGACTATTCGCCCGTGATGGAAACGGTCTTCTCTTCCTGTCTGAAAACCAGGACCTGGCAGGATCTGTCGCGTGAGACGCTGCCCTGCTGCGTGCGGGCAGAAGACCGGCACGGCTCGGCTTATGGGCTTCCGCCGGTACTGCCCTTCCTGGATCGGGAATTGGTGGAATTCATGTACCGGGTGCCGGGTTCGCTCAAAATCCGCGACGGGATAACGAAGCGCCTGCTGCGCCGGGCGATGATCGGTGTGCTGCCGGAAGCGACCCGCAATCGGGTGAAGAAGACCGGCTGGAATGCGCCGGCGCATCTCTGGTTCTCCGGCGCAGGCGCACAGATGTTGCGCGATCTGGCCTCTTCCGCTGTGTTCGACGATCTGGGCCTGTATAACCGGGATGCGGTTCTGGCCATCATTGATGATCATGAACGGATAGTGACAAGCGGCGTGGCGGAAGATAATCACATGATGTTCCTCTGGCCGTTCCTGAACATCATGCAATGGCAGGGCTGGCTCAAGGATGGCGGATTCCGTCGTCCCATCGTGGTTTGAACTCTCATGCGTCTGCTTGTTGCCTCCGCCGTCAACCAGATTGGCTTCTTCGCCCTGCCGGAAGCGGTGACGCGTGGGCATGAGGTGTTCGCCACCCGCCGCAACCGTCGCTTCGCCCAGGACCCGGCCCCGGTCACCTGGGTCGATACTCCGGAAAGGCATGCGCCGGAGGGGCTGATTTTCTGCGGTCCGCTCAATCTGGCCGCACCCTTGGTCGAACGGCTGGCGCCGCACGGTCTGAAGACGGTCGTTGCCTTCGGCTCGGCCTCCATCCATTTCAAGCAGCGCTCGACCGACCCGGATGACCGGATGCTTGTTGCCCGCCTGCGCGAAGGGGAAGCTACCCTGCGCGCCGCCTGCATGGCGCATGGCATTTCGGGAACAATCCTGCGGCCCACCCTGATCTATGGCTGTGGTCTGGACGAGAATGTGACCATGCTGGCCGCGCTGGTCCGGCGTCTGCCGGTGCTACCGGTTCCAGTGGGGGCGCATGGTCTGCGCCAGCCGGTGCATGCGCGCGATCTGGCAATCCTGGCGCTGAAGGCGGTTGAAGCGGCCCGGCCGGGTTTTGAGGTCTATGATGCGCCGGGCGGGGAGGCGCTGCCCTATTCCGCCATGCTGCGCCGGGTGGCGCGGCTGCTTGGCCTCTGGCGGCCAGTGATTGCGGTGCCGGGCCTGATCCATGCCTATAGCCTGGTACGCCGGCTGGGCTTTCTGAGTGCTGGACCGTCTCCGGTGCAGCTTGAGCGGATGTGCAAGCCTCTTGCCGTGGATGGCGGCCCGGCTTCCTTGGCTTTCGACTGGCAGCCGCAGGGCCTGCTGGCCGGTGGTCTGACCGATCTGGACAATCCGGCCGCGCGGGTGGTCACGGACACGGTGCCGTGATGGCCGCCATCGGGGCCTGGCTGTTCGCAATAGCGCTGTTCGCGCTGGGTCCCGTTGCGGTGCTGGCTTCGACGCAGACCACCATCGTGCTGGGCGGGGCGGCGACGGGCGGGCTTCTGCTGCTGATCGGGCGACGTCAGGGCTGGACGGGGGAAGGCTTTCAGCCATTTGCGCGGTTCTGGCCCTGGGCGGTCTGGTTGTTCCTGCTCTATGTTGCGGCCAGCGATGAGTGGGTGCCGCTCTACGGCAATGGATTGGATCGCGCCTGGCGGGTGGCCGTATCCATTGTCCTGGCCGCTATCGCCTGGCGGGGTGCGTTACGGCTGGAAGAGGGGGAGTGCGGCCGGGCCAAGCTCGCGCTGTTTGCCGGTATTGCGCTGGCGGTGGCCCTGTTGCTGGTTGAAAGGATCACCGGGAACGCCCTGATTTCGGTCATCAGTGGCGAGGATCTGGCAATCTGGACGCCAGCCCATAACCGCGCGATGTCGGTGCTCGCACTGCTCTTGCCGGTGGTTGTCGGATTGCTGTTGGACTCGGGCCGACGCCGTGCCGCCCTGGCCTGTGCCCCGGTAATCGCTGCTGTGGTTGTAACTGGTGATGCCGGTGCTGGCATTGTGGCCTTGCTTGCCGGGTTCTGTGCCTGGGGGCTGGCCCTGTACCGGCCGCGACTATGCGCGGGGCTGTTGACCGCGGCTTTTGCCCTGGCCCTGTTCGTCATGCCATCCTTGTATCGCCAGGATGCGATCATGACCCCCGTGGTCGAACGGGCGGCGCAGGCTTCGTTTTCCATCCAGCATCGGCTGCTGGTACTGCGCTTTACCGCCGACAGGATCGCCGAACGCCCCTGGCTGGGTTGGGGTGCGCGATCCGCGCGCGACATTCCCGATGGTGAACTCACCGCCGCGGATTACGCCTGGACGCTGGATGGTAGCTGGCCCAAGCTTGGCATGCATCCGTCAGCCGCTATGGAACGGGTAATGCCGCTGCATCCCCATAACGCCTTCTTCCAGCTGCGACTGGAATTGGGGCTGGCAGGGGCCGCGCTTTTTCTGTTGGCGGCGGCAACCGCCTTATGGTCGGCCGTGCGACGACAGCGACCGGCAGCGGCGGCGGCGCTGCTGGGCACGGTTGCGGGTGCTTCGGCGCTCTGGGGCCTTGGCTTCGGGCTGTGGCAGAACTGGCTCATCGCCGGTCTGATGCTGGCTCTGGTCGGCTGCGCTCTCCTGCAGCGCCCGGCCTGAGCCAGTACGCGCCCGTCAGGCGACCCGGTGCAGTCGGGCATAGAGCCCGCCATTGCGCACCAGATCGGCATGCCGACCCGATTCCACCAGTTTGCCGTTTTCCAGCACATAGATCAGGTCTGCTTCCATGATGGTGGACAGGCGGTGCGCGATCATCAGCACGGTGCGCCCCTGCATCAGCCGTTCCAGCGCGGTCTGCACCAGGGCTTCCGTCTCGGTGTCGAGGGCGGAGGTCGCTTCGTCCAACAACAGGATGGGGGCGTTCTTGTAGATCGCCCGGGCGATGGACAGGCGCTGGCGCTGGCCGCCGGACAGGCGGTTGCCCATCTCGCCCAGTTGGGTATCGTAACCTTCCTCCAGCGCGCTGATGAATTCATGCGCCTCGGCAGCCATGGCCGCGGCCATGGCGCGCTCGCGATCAGGGTTCTCTTCCGCGAAGGCGATATTGCCGAGCGCGGTGTCGTTGAACACGGTGGCTTCCTGGCTGACCAGCGCGATATTGGCACGTAGGGAGCGCAGCGAAACCCCGGTGATGTCCTGGGCATCGATGGACACCGTACCGGCGGTCGGTTCGTAGAGCCGCATCAGCAGGTTGAAGATCGTCGTCTTGCCCGCGCCGGACGGGCCGACCAGGGCCACGCGCTTGCCCGCCGGAACGTCGAGGCTGAGATCGTGCAGCACAGGCTTGTCCAGGGCATAGGCGAAGGTGACGTTGTCGAAACGAATGGCGCCGTCAGTCAGGCGCAGCGTGTCGGCTTCCGCGCGATCTTCGATTGAGGGCTCGATATCGATCACCTCGAAGCTGCGCTGGGCGGAGGCCAGCCCCTGCTGCAGGCTGGCATTGAGATTGGCCAGGCCGCGCATCGGCTGATAAGCCATCATCAGCGCGCCCAGGAAAGACATGATTTCGCCCGGTGTGGCGCGACCCGCCGCCACTTCGAAACTGCCCAGCAGGATCAGGCCGGAGACGGACAACCCGCCCAGTGTTTCCAGAATGGGATAGCTGCGGGAGCGAACTTCGACTGCACGCAGGTTCAGCTTGGCGATCCAGCCGAACAGCCCGGTTGCCCGGGTCATGGCGAAATCTTCCGCGCAATAGGATTTGACCAGTTTGATGCCCTTCAACTGGTCATCCAGCAGCGTGGTCAGATCCGCCGTGCGTTCCTGCAGATCGCGCGACACCCGGCGCAGCTTCCGCCCGATCAGCGTGATCGGCACCACCGACAGGGGGAAGACGACGAAGGTGATGGCGGCCAGCTGCCAGCTTTGCCAGAACATCACGCCGATCATGATCGCCACCGTCAGCATGTCGCGTGCCATGCCGGTGATGGATTTCACGGCGGCTTCGCGGACAATATAGCTGTCGTTGATGAAGCGGGTGATCAGATTGCCGCTGCCATCGCCGTGCAGCTTGGCGATGTCGGCCTTCAGGACCGAGCGCATCATATCGGCCTGCATGGCCGCAATCAGGTTGAAGCCCATCTTGTTCATCAGCACGGTCTGGCCGTAGCTGGCCGTGCCCTTGATGAAGGATACCAGCAGGATCGCGGCCGGCGCCGCCCAGATATAGAACTCGTCACCTGCGATCAGTGCCTTGTCGATGGCCGGCTGAATCAGCCAGGCCTGGGCGCCCGATACACCGGCGGAGAGCGCCAGCAGCAGCATGGAGGGGACGATCAGGCCGGTGAAACCCGACATGTAGCCGCGCCACATCCGCCCGACCAAATGGCGGGTGGAATGATGGGCGCCTTCATCCTGCTTGGTTGTTCGTTTCGCCATGCCTGTTCCTAGCACCGCACGATGGTCGGCGCGATAGACGGTTTAGCCCCAGATGCGCTTCAGGAAAGCCTTCGCGGCATCGATGCCTTCCCGGTCGATGCCGTGCGGCAGGTGCGGGCGCACCAGCAGCTCCGTCTCAAAGCCCAGATTGGACAGCAGGATGTCCGCCTGTTCCGAGGCCTGCCAGGGCACGATCTGGTCGGCCTCGCCATGCACCAGCAGTACCGGCGGGCGGGACCGGATTTCAGCGTCCAGCAGCTCCGGCCCGACCAACTTGCCGGAAAAGCCCATCACCCCACCCAGCGCAGCCGGGCGGCGGGGGGCGACATACAGGCTCATCATGGTGCCCTGGGAAAAGCCCAGCAGGGCCACATCGCCATCCTGCAGCCCGAACCGGTCTCGCTGTTCGCTGATATAGGTGTCCAGAATGGGCGCGCTGGCCTGGACCCCCGCCAGAATGGCCGATGGCGTGCGGTCCAGCAGACTGAACCATTGATAGCCCATGGGCGACATGTCGCAGCGCTGCGGCGCGTTGGGCGACACGAAGACGGCATTCGGGGCAATTTCCGCCAGTTCCGGGGCCAGCCCGATCAGATCATTGCCATCGGCGCCCAGCCCGTGCAGCAGCAGCAGCAGCTTTTCCGGCCTCTCGCCGTTCAGGGGCCCATATTCCGGGCCGTGCAGGGTCGTGGATGCAGTCATGATCGGCTCTCTCTGTCTATGCCGGGGCGCCGCGGTAATAGTGCCACAGGAACAGCGAACCGGCCGACCGCCAGGGTGACCAGGCTTCCAGCATCCTGCGTGCTTCCGCCGGTTTAGGCCGTTCCGCCAGCCCCTTCAAGCGCCGTAATGCCTCGATCAGCGCCAGGTCGTCGGCGGGAAAGATATCCGTGCGGCCCAGGGCGAACAGGCAATAGATCTCCGCCGACCAGCGCCCGAACCCTTTCAGGGAGGTGATTTCGGCAATCACCGCCTCGTCATCCATCTCCGGCCAATGCGCCGGGTGGACGGTACCGGCTCGGATCGCCTCCGCCACGCCCAGCACATAAGCGACTTTGGGCCGGGACAGGCCGCAGGCGCGCAGGCCTTCCGGCCCCAGCCCGATGACGCGCGACGGGTCGAGACCGGGCGCGGCCGTTTCCAGCCTGGCCAGGATGGAGGCCGCCGCCTCCTTGGAAATTTGCTGCGCGACCACGATGCCGACCAGGGCCGGCAAGCCGTGCGGCCGGGTGCGCGGCGGCGGAAAGCCCACCATTGCCACGCCGCGCGCAACATCCTTGTCGCGCTCGCCCAAGGCCGTCAGATGGTTACGGATCATGTCGTGATTCATGAATTTCTCGCCAGGGCAGCATCGGTTGGTCCCAGCCCTCTTATTTCCATATCAAGGCTGGAACAAATCCTATGATGGCCGATCATTTTCCTGTAAGCATCCCGCCCGAAGAGAATGTGTATTGAGGGCTCATTCCGATAATGATTCGCAGGGCGACCGCAATTATCCGTCGGCTTTACGAACTCCCGCCCGAAGAGGTCGACCACCAGGTTCAGCGCCGCCTGTCCGGTAAACCTGGAAGTTTACCAATTTCATACAGGGCATTGCGGCCAAGCCGTCCATATGACTTCCTGTCACGGTATCAAAGGATACCGGCATGTGTTGCGGGATGGGAAGATTTGGATTTTACATCGAAGGATGTGCTGGAGATCGGTGCGGGGCCGCTTGCATTTTATGGACCCCTCAGCTTGTTTCTGGGGGCGCGCAGCTATACGTCGATTGATCCCGATAGCGCAATCCAACCCTTTGCCGATCCCAGACTGATTGTTGCCTATCTGAAACCCATGTATTCGGATCTGTCCGCCCTGTATGGCGAGCGGATGCGTTTGCCGGAGTTCCTTGCAGCCGCGCGAGAACGGGTGATGGTACGACCAGTCTCTGCCCTGGATGCCCGGGACGTTGGCCCGGTTGATATCGTTTTGTCGAATTCCTGCCTCGAGCATGTTTTCCCATCGCAGGAAAGCCTGGCCCATATCTCCAGCCTGATGCGTCCCGGCGCGCGCCATCTGCATCTAATGGACTTCGGGAACCATCTTCCTACCGCCTTGCCGTTCGATGACATGTATGATCTGTCGCGCGAGGAATATTGGGCGCGCCATAGAAAAACCATCAAGCTTGCCCGATTGGACGATGTGCATCAGGCCTTTCTTTCCGCCGGTCTTGACCCGATCGTCGCGCCGGTCGCTGTGGTGCCGCCCGAGGACCGGTTCGAACCGGGATCGAGGGAATGGGCGCTTGGAAGCGGGCAGGATATTTGGACCAGAACCGCCTTGTTTTCCGGAACGCGGGCGTGAAGGGATGAAGTGTGGCCGTTCGAGAGGCCTGGAGTTCGAGAAAAGGCGAGGGGGCAATGGGGCGAGTGTTGGTGGACGGAATGGCTTGCCGTCCGAATATGATGCGGGTGGCGTTGATCCTGTTCGGTGTCTCGATATCGATGGCGATATTCGGCCGTGCCGCGATGGCGATAACCCTCGGGCCAGGGTTCCTGCTGTTGCTTTTTGCGGCTGGCGTTTCGGTCGTGCGTGCGAGCCTTTTCGAAATATGGCGCCATCCGGCCGCCAAACTCGGAATGGCCATCACCGTGATGGCCTTGCTTCTAACGCCGCTGTCGCTTGATCCCTGGAAGTCGGTGGAGACGATCATCCGCACCTCCAGCTTGATCTATAGCGGTGCGGCGGTGGCTACCATCGTTGCCGCCCGGCCGATGGAGGAGGTTGTCCTTCTGCGCCGCACGCTCCTGGTGGCCGCGCTATTCTCGTTTCTGTTCATTCTCGCGTCCTGGCATATTACAGGTGAACCGCTCTGGCCGTTGAATCTGCGAGCCCACGATGTGCGGACCGCGTTCAAGGCCTATTCTTCCGTTGTAGCCTGCCTTCTACCTGTCCTCGTTTGGTTGGGTGCCATAGAACAGGGAAAATGGAAGGTGCTTGCAGGACTGGCCGTTGTGTTGGGTATTGGCTGTCTGCTGGGCAATCTGGGCGAGATGTCCCGATCAGGTCTCGCGGGAGCGAGTGGAGCCGTGCTGGTGGTGGCTTTGATCATGGTGCTGAACAGATTTCCCCAGAAGCTGGGGTTGGCGCTGCTGATAGGCCTGGCGGTAATGGCATGCCTGGGATTCCTGATCATTGCGCATAAGCTGTCGCTGGCCGTGCAGGCGGGGGCCTATGGTACCGTGCTGCCTCATTACCTGCTTGATTTGCATCGCCAGACGATCTGGGGCTTCACCTGGACAAAATTCCTGGAGCATCCTCTGCTTGGCTGGGGCGTGAACGCGTCCAACGAGATCGAGGGGGCGCGGATGAAAATTCCAGGCATGAATCAGGAATTCATTCCGTCCCATCCACATAATTTTTTCCTGGAATTTCTGGTGGAGCTGGGGGCGCCCCTGACTTTCCTGCTGATCCTGTGCTGTCTGCTTGTTTTCTGGGGCCTGGTCAGAAGGGCATGGCAGGGAGAGAGCGCCGCCTGGGCCGGGATCGGGTTGATGGCGGCGTTTTGGATCGCCGCGATGAGCAATTTCTCCATCTGGTCTTATTGGTGGCTTTTGGAGGTCACCCTGTTGGCTATTGTCGTGGTGTCCCACTTGTCGCGTCCGCGGCCCGGAATAGCGCCCCGAACCGATTCCCGATGAACCAGGATAGGGCTGGCTCCACCAGTGTGGCGGCCATGTTCTTTTATTCTCCTGTGCCGATCGGGGTGGGTTCAGCCGCGCAGCCAACGGGTGCTTCCCGCCGCCGCCCCAAATGCGATCGGAAGGTGCCGGCGCACTTTGGTTGGGTCCCCGCGAAGAAAGAGAAAAACCTGGATGTGCTCGGTCAATGACCGAGCATGCCCGCGCTACTGGATCAGGCCCTTGGCCTGCAAAAGTTCGATCGCGCCCTGTGCCGCCTGTTCGGGCGAGAGGGAGGTTGTATCCAACCGCAGTTCCGGCGCTTCCGGCGCTTCATAGGGCGAATCCAGCCCGGTGAAATTCCGGATCAGCCCGGCCTTGGCCTTGGCATACAGCCCTTTCGGGTCACGCGCCGCGCAGGCGTCGAACGGGGCATCGACATGGATTTCCAGGAATTCCCCCTCCGCCATCAATGCGCGCGCCATGTCGCGCTCGGCCCGGAAGGGGGAGATGAAGCTGGTCAACACGATCAGACCTGCATCGGCCATCAGCTTCGCCACCTCCGCCACCCGGCGGATATTCTCCACGCGGTCGGCATCGGTGAAGCCCAGATCCCGGTTCAGGCCATGGCGAATATTGTCCCCATCCAGAAGATAGGTGTGTTTCCCCAGGCTTATCAGTCTTTTCTCAACCAGATCGGCAATGGTGGATTTGCCTGCTCCGCTCAGGCCCGTGAACCATAGCACGGCTGGCTTCTGGCCCTTCTGGGCGGCGCGGGCGGCTTTGTCCACCGTCAGGGCCTGCCAGGTCAGATTGGTTGCCCGCCTGAGCCCGAACCTTACCATTCCGGCGCCGAGCGTCTGGTTGGTGTAGCGATCAATCAGGATGAAGCTGCCGGTCGCCCTGTTCCCGGTATAGGCATCGAAGGCGACCGCCCGATCCAGCGACAGATTGCAGACGCCCACCTCGTTCAGCTGCAGTGACTTGGCAGCCATATGCTCCATCGTATTGACATTGATGGAATATCGAAGGTCGGTTACGGCTGCATAGGCGGATTGCGTGCCGAGTTGGATGCGGTATTGCCGCTCCGGCAGCAGGGGTTCCTCGCCCATCCAGATGATATCGGCCTGGACCTGATCGCTCACCTCGGCCGGTTGATCGGGGGCGGACAGCATATCGCCGCGGGCGATGTCCACCTCCTCCTCCAGCATGATGGTTGCGGCCTCTCCCGCCTGGACCGACGCGCGATCGCCGCTGAAGGCGACCAGACGTTTCACCGTCACGGTCCGGCCCGATGGCAGCACCACCAGCCGGTCGCCGGGGGCGACCCGGCCGCCTGCCACGGTACCGGCGAAGCCCCGGAAGTCCGGATTGGGACGGTTGACCCATTGCACCGGCATACGGAAGGGGCCATCCGCCTGTGCCCGGTCGACGGGTGCATTTTCCAGCACCTCGATCAGGGTTGGCCCGTCATACCAGCTCATGGAACTGCCGCGTTCGAACAGGTTCTCGCCTTTCAAAGCGCAGACCGGTATGGCCGTCACCTTGTCCAGGCCGATCCCGGTCGCGAAGCCGCGATATTCGGCCAGGATGGTATCGAACACGCCCTGGTCCCAGCCGACCAGATCCATCTTGTTCACCGCCAGCACCACCTGCCTGATGCCCATCAGCGAGACGATGAAGCTGTGCCGCCGGGTCTGGGCCAGCACACCTTTGCGCGCATCGATCAGGATCACGGCCAGATCGGCGGTGGAGGCTCCGGTCGCCATATTGCGGGTATAGTGTTCATGGCCGGGCGTGTCGGCCACGATGAAACGGCGCTTCGGCGTGGCGAAGAAGCGATAGGCGACATCGATGGTGATGCCCTGCTCGCGTTCGGCCTGCAGCCCGTCGACCAGCAGGGCGAAATCCATGCCGTCGCTCACCGTGCCGTGGCGGCGACTGTCCTTCTCCAGCGCGGCCAATTGGTCATCGAAGATCAGCTTGGAATCATAGAGCAGCCGACCGATCAGGGTCGATTTGCCGTCATCCACGCTGCCACAGGTGATGAAGCGCAGCGTATCCAGCCTGTCCTGTTCGGCCAGATAAGCCTCGACCTCGGCATCGGTCGCATTGTCCGCAAGCCCGGCCATCAGAAATAGCCCTCCTGCTTTTTCTTCTCCATGGAGCCGGACTGGTCATGGTCGATCATCCGGCCCTGGCGCTCGCTGGAGGTGGCGGTGAAGGTCTCCCGGATAATGGCCGGCAGTGTGTCGGCCTCGCTTTCGATGGCGGCCGTCAGCGGATAGCAGCCCAAGGTGCGAAAGCGGACCTTGCGCAGCATGGCCTTTTCGCCGGGATGCAGCGGGAAGCGGCCGTCATCCAGCAGGAAGAGCTGCCCATTGCGTTCCACGACCGGACGCTCGGCCGCGAAATACAGGGGCACGATGGGAATGCGCTCGCGGTGGATATATTGCCAGATGTCCAGCTCGGTCCAGTTTGAAATCGGAAAGGCGCGGATCGATTCACCCTTGGCGATGCGGGTGTTGTAGAGGTTCCACAGCTCCGGGCGCTGGTTGCGTGGGTCCCAGCGATGCTGGGCCGAGCGGAAGGAGAAGATGCGTTCCTTGGCGCGGGATTTCTCTTCATCCCGCCTGGCCCCGCCGATGGCGGCATCGAAGCCATATTTGTCGAGCGCCTGTTTCAGGCCCTGTGTCTTCATCACATCGGTATGGATGGACGAGCCGGAAGTGAAGGGGTTTATTCCAGCGGCAAGCCCTTCCTGGTTGATGTGCACCAGCAGTTCCGCGCCGACCTCGCGCGCGCGCTGATCGCGAAAGGCGTACATCGCCTGGAATTTCCAGGTGGTGTCGACATGCAGCAGAGGGAAGGGTGGCAGGGCGGGGAAGAAGGCCTTCTGCGCCAGATGGAGCAGGACGGAGGAATCCTTGCCCACGGAATAGAGCATCACCGGATTGGAAAAACACGCGGCCACCTCGCGAAATACTTGGATCGCTTCGGCTTCAAGACGGTCGAGATGGGTGAGGGCCGTCATATCTTTCGGGAATCCTGAAGATTTGGGTTCCTGCTTCCATTCATTACATCTGCAGACGGGCCAGACTGGCTGGGTGCGCCATTGTCTCTTCACCCGACTGGGGAAAACTCAGCGATACGCCCATTGCTTCAGTTGAGCTGATGCTTGCTGCTGGACCGGTTGGCGCTGGTGGAACAATGGACCACCCAACCACAGGAAGCGGCGCCTACTGGCCTTGAGCCTGGATCGTGCTCTGTCCATTGCCAGCGATAGGCAACCCGACATACGGACATGACATTGTCAAACCATATAGCTTGCACTTGCACGGACCAGACCGCTCTTTAGTCTGGCGGACCACCAGTCGATTGTTTCCTGCAACCCGGCGTTCAGGCCGATTTCCGCACTCCACCCGGTCGCGGTTACAAATCGTTGCGGGTCGGCCAGCAACACCTCGACCTCCGATCCCTTTGGGCGGATGCGTGCGTCTTCTGAAATGACGGGCTTATTGGTGCCGGCAAGCGATTGAATCTTATCGATCAGTTCGCCGACTGAAATCGTCTTGCCGCTGCCAACGTTATAGGGGGTGCCGTATTCCAGCCCCTCGCTCCACCCGGCGCGAAGAAAGGCATCGGCTGTGTCTCTCACGAATGTCAGATCACGCTTGGGCGATACGCTGCCAACCCGAATTTCCGGGCAGCGCGAATCCAGCGCCTGCCTTATCACCGTCGGCAGAATGGCACGTTCGCTTTGGCGCGGACCAAATGTGTTGAAGGGGCGCAGTATTACAACAGGAAGATCGAAGGATCTCTTGAACGATTCAGCCATCATATCGGCCGAGATTTTCGAAGCTGAATAGGGCGACTGCGCTTGATATGGGTGGCTTTCAGAAATCGGTACGGTCAACGCCGTTCCGTAAACCTCGCTGGTGGAGGTGACCACTACTCGCTCTACATGGTTGTCGCGCGTGCCGTTCAACACGTTCAGGGTGCCGCAAATATTGACGTCCACATAGGATTGTGGTGCCTGAAAGGAATAGGGGATGCCAATCAACGCTGCCAGATGCAGCACTACATTTTGTCCCTTGCACAGATTGCTGACGAATGCGCTGTCGCGGATATCGCCGCGCACCACCCGCGTAGATTTGCGGATGTCATCTGGCAAGTCATCCAACCATCCGTTGGAATCGAAGGAGTTATACATGGACAGTGCCGTCACATTGGCACCGTGTCGCACCAAATGTTCGGTGAGGTGAGAGCCGATAAATCCGTCTGCCCCGGTAATAAGGACGGTTTGACCTTGTCTGATCATTCTGATGCCCACTCACCCTCGGTTTTACTGTCAACGGTACGTAAAAGCACCGAGTTCATTTAGCAAGGGCTGAAGCTTGTCAAGCGTCTTGCACCGAGCTAGATCGGAAAGCTATGGTGGGCAGGTAACACGGCGGCGCACTGAAATCTGCGAGCAGCTCGTTGAATTGTCCAACTGTCTGGGATCATTATGCCATCTACCACGCCAGTTTTTTCCGAAGACAGTATCCGCCCCAAGGATGTGATGGCAGGTCATTCCGCCGGGTTCGAGCGGGATGTTGAATGGTTATCCGAGCGACAGGATCGCTTCGTGGACGTACCTTGCCCTGCTTGCGGTCATCGCAATTTCACCTTCCTGTATGAAAAAAATCGTACAAAGCACAACGCCTGCAATAATTGCGGAACGCAATTTGTCACGCCTCGTGCCAGCCGGGACTTGCTGGAGGAGTTTTACCGGAATTCCCAGAATGCCAAATATTGGGCAGAGGTGATCTATCCGGTTGCCATGGAAGGTCGACGTAAGAATCTGTATCACCCACGCGCACAGCATCTGCATGAGATCGCGGTATCGTGGGGCCAGAAGGGGGGTGTTCTTCTTGAGGTTGGGGCCGGCATGGGTACCTTCCTGGAAGAGATGCTCAAATTTGCTCATTTTGATAAGCTCTGGGGTTTGGAGCCTGGCCTGGACTCCGCCACCCGCGATCTTGGAGAGGGTCTGACCCTTATTGATTCGAGCTTTGAACACTTTACCGCATCCGAGCCCTGTGACTTCATTGTGGCTTACGAAGTTATCGAGCATCTATACGATCCAGATCAGTTCGTAGCCTGGGCCCATAAGAATTTGAAGGTGGGTGGAGGAGTCCTGGTGTCGACGCCCAATATTGCTGGCCTCGAGACCTCGGTACTTGGAAAAAAATCGACGACTGTTGACCACCAGCATATCAATCTTTTTACGCCACAATCACTTGGTCTGCTTTTCAGACGGCATGGCTTTGAGCTGGTGTCTTCGGAAACGCCGGGCTCACTTGACTTGGTGCTGCTGGGGCGAGCTCTGGCCGAGGGGCGGATAGAGAAGGAAGACGTACCAGAGTTTTTGGTAAATCTGTTGGATAAGGGCAGCGAAGAGGAAATGGCTTCTTTTCAGAAGCTCCTGCGTTCATTGAATTGGTCGTCGCACCAGAGGCTGGTGGCGCGCAAGCGATGAATATCCATGTATTGCTGAAGAACAAGATAATCGCTGCGGATGCAATTGCTCCCATCGCGGTTGAACTGAAGAGCCGCCATCCAGCAGTACGCTTTCACTTTATTTTTCCATCTGCCAAGGCGCACGAGATGTGCCAGCGTAATATTGCGCTGTATGAAACCTTGTCGGAGTTGGGGAAAATCAGCGCTTTCGGAACACTGAAACCCGGCCGCGGCTCGAAGTTGATCAGTCGTGTCAAATCCGCAGCTCGGCTGGCTCGGTTGTTCTTGGTTACATTTATGCCAAATACGCGGATTGTGCATTTCGGTGCGTTGGAGCGTCTACCTTTTTCGGTTCTGTTTCCGCTGCGCGCCAAGCGAGTAGTTCTGGTGGATAGTGCTTTCCATGGCTTTACATCCGGCATGCGTGCCCTGGCCGCACTAAAAGCAGACCGCGGTGAAGTTCCTCCTCCCAAGGCGATGGGCGGGGCCGTGGTTTTCCATGAGCAGTCCTTCGTGCGAGCCGGTGCGCTGGAATTGAATGTTCCTATCTATACCTTGGCTGGAATTCATAATTATCCAAGCTGGACAAACTGGCTGGAGGCGAGGCGTGAACGTTGGTTGTCGCGCGACCTGAGGAAGGTGGTGGCTGATAGCTCCTATGCGCTGTTCGTGCTGGGTTGGCTGGGCAAGATTGATTTTATCGATCCAGACCGGTGTGTGGGTGATTTGCTTCGCGAGACGCTGCTTGCGATCAAGGAGGCGCAGCCGGGTCTGAACGTCATTCTAAAGCCACATGTCATTACCGACATGGCGCAGCTCGACACAATTCTGCGGGAGGTTGATCATTCCCGGTTTGTCGTATCGGATGTGCACCCCAGTATACTCTTTGACCGGGCCCGCTTTGTTATCAGTAATTACTATAGTACGGTCCAATCCTCGGCCCGGGACGCAGGCTTGGTGACAGTAGAATATACCGCGCAGTCAGCGGCCGCCCGTGCCGTAAACGGCGGTGGCAGCAGCCGGCCGGATGCCATCAGCCATTTCATTGACAGAGATCCAGCCGCACTGGTTTCGGTGATTGGTCAATTGTGTTCCACCGAACAGCCGAAGCGTCTTGACCGTGCGGCTTGTGTCTATGACGACGCGCTGTTCGAATTCCTGTCGGGATAGATTGTCGCGTATCATCCACGATTTTGACGAGGCCAGGTGCGCGGGTCGCGGAATTCCACCGGTAGGTATTTTTCCGCCAGGTCTTCCGCATCAGTGACCAATTGGTCTGGCACCGTGTAGCAGGGCAGCAACCCGTCCAGTTGCTGGCGGGAATCAGCTCCCAATACGACGCGACCACCCTTGCCGAGCCGCTTCAAAGCTGCGGCTACGCACAGATCACTCGGTCGAGTATTGGCGTCGGCGCAGATTCCATGAAACCGGACCAGAAAATTCTGTGCGGGCGCAAAGTCAGGCGGCAGATTGCAAGGATCGGCAAGCAGCAGGCCTTGCAGGAAAACACCCCGTCCATAGAGCCCCAGTCCGGCCTCTGTTGCGATTTCCAGGGCACGATCCCAAGCGGCGGTTCTTCGGCCCAGATTGATCGGAAGTTGAACCAAATCTAGATCGTCGAGTGCGCAGGCCGCGACCAAATGTTCGGCCTCGTAGATCGAGGCTCCGATCGCTGCAAATGCTCCCCTGGCCCGCGCTCGTTGTAAGCACTTCCATAAGGCTGGGCGCTCAAGGTCGGTTGGGTGATGTAGAAGGTAACCATTGAGGTATTGACCCAGATGCTGAGCCGACGTCTGCAGGCAGGTGTCAACCCAATGCGGAAGTGCTGCATCATCCACATCTGTTGATTTGGGAATCTTACTGATAATTTTCAGGTCGGACGGAATGACATCCGACTGCCGCAGCCAATTGCCGATCAATTCTTCTGCGGGGCCATAGGCGCGTGCGGTATCGAATTGCCGAACGCCAAGTTCGATCGCACGGTCAAGCAGGCCATCGGAACAGCTGGACGTGCGGGCCTTGACCAAGGCGGCAAAGCCATAGGACTGGCCGAGTTGGACCGTGCCCAGGCAAAGTCGTGCTGCACTGATTTCTTCCGGTTTCGGCATGATAATATCTTGCTTGACAGGCATGTGGTTTGATCCCTTAACATCACTTCGCCATCGTTGGTCTGATTCCCCGGTGGTGCGGTAGCTTTCCCTCACATCATCACCAACTATTCCGTCCCTCCGGCCGACGCTGGTTGCCGCCGCGCGGACGCTTTCCCCATGATAGGATGCCATGATGTCGCGCTCTGTCACCTTATTTGAGCCACTTATCGGCCGCGAGGAGGAAGAAGCCGTCCTGCGGGTCTTGCGCCGCAATTGGCTATCGATGGGGCCGGAAACGGAAGCGTTTGAGCGCGAGTTTGCCGCCTATTTGGGTGTGAACCATGCGGTGGCGGTAAATTCCTGCACGGCGGCGCTGCATCTTGCTTGTCAAGTGGCCGGGCTCGGCCCTGGTGATGAAGTCATTGTTCCTTCGCTGACTTTCGTGGCGACGGCCAACGCCGTGAGGTACACAGGTGCCTCTGTTCGGTTTGTCGATATCGAAAGCGAGTCGGACTGGACAATCAGCGTCTCTGCGGTTGAGTCCATGCTGACAGACAGAACCAGGGCCGTCATCGCGATGCATTACGCCGGCGCGGCAACGGACCTGAAGGCTTTGAGGGCGCTGTGCGATGCGCGCGGGTTGCATTTGATTGAAGATGCCTGTCACGGTCTTGGTTCCACTTTGGATGGGGAAGCGCTCGGAACATTCGGCGAGACGGGGTGTTTCAGCTTCTATTCCAATAAAATCATGACAACCGGCGAAGGTGGCATGCTCACCACAAACGATGCTGGCTTGGCCGACTATGCGAGAAAGTTGCGCGCGCACGGATTGACCAATACAGCGATCGACAGGGTGCGCGGCGCTTTGGGCTATGACGTGGTGGCATTGGGGCACAACTACCGGCTTGACGATATCCGAGCGGCGATCGGCCGTACGCAATTATCACGGCTTCCTGCCAGCATAGCGCGTCGACAGGAGTTGGTGCGCGCTTATGATGACCGTCTGGCGGAGTTGGAAAGTGTATCAGTGCCGACATTCGGCGGGCGCACTGTTTCGTCGCACTACATCTATCCTACGCTGCTGGGCAAGGGCATAAACCGAGATGCCGTTCGCGAGCGGATGAGTGCCCTTGGTGTCCAAACAAGCGTGCATTACGCGCCTGTGCATCTGTTCGAGCATTACAAACGTGAAGGAACAGCGACGCTACCTTTGACAGAAGATATAGCCGCGCGCTGCATTACGTTACCCTTGTATCCTCAAATGCGTGACGATGATCCCGAATTTGTTGTGGATGTGATGAAGCGGGCCATTGCTGACGTGGCTGGTGCGGCTTGACCGAGGCGCGACGCAAGCTTGTCTTGGTTGGTGCGGTCCGAGAAATGGCGGTTCTCGCCGACCGGTTGGGCTGGTCGATAGCAATAGTGGTCGATCCGGCCTTGACCACAAGGAAGGCTTGGGCCGGCTGCGGAGAAGTCCATGTTCGTGACGACGAGGCAATGGCACGCGCGATAGATATTGGTGTGTTAGATGTTGCGTTTGCCACAGATCAACCTGCTTTGCGCAAGAAGCTCTATCATCAATGGCGGGACAGAGGATTCCGTGCGCCGAACCTTCTAGGAGAAGAGTTCGGACCGGGTTGTGGCCTAGCCGACGGAATAGTGGTTCAGGCCAGTGCGACGATGTCTTGTGATCTGACCCTTGGCGTGGGAGCACGGGTCAATATGCGTGGCGTGGTGATGCATGACTGTGTGTTGGAACCCTTTGCCACGGTGGCGCCGAATGCGACGTTGTTGGGACATGTCCATGTCGGGGAATGTGCATACATTGGCGCGGGGTCGGTTGTGTTGCCGGGTCGTTCTATCGGATCGGACGCTGTTGTTGGGGCGGGCGCTGTCGTTACGCGTGATGTCATGTCGGGACAAGTCGTGATCGGCGTAAGGGCAACGGAACTGCGGCGTTGATTCCACGGATCATCTTTGCGGTGGATGGCACGCCTTTCACGGGCTTTGGGCATATCGGGCGTTGTCTTGCTATTCTGCGCGCCATGCGCTCGCAATCCGGAAGGCATTTTCCTGCCGTGTTCTGGGGGGAGTTTAGCGAGGCTGCCGCGACACGAATCCGGCAGGCGTGCCCGGATGCTGTGATACTGCCCCAGGGTCAAAGGCCCTCAACTTCAGCATTTGGTCTCTATGACACAATGACAGACTCGGAGCGTCCGGAGCTGTTCGATATGCAGCGGTTGGACACCCTTATGCACGCTGCACAACGAGTTGTCTTTATCGCCAGCGGGACGGCTGTTCCAAAGCTTCCCTCTGACGTGAGGTGCGTTGGATATCAGCCAGGCCTTGCCGATATGTGGGGTCCAGACGTGTATTGGGGGATGCGGTTTGCGCCAGTGGAATCCACCGCGACGCAATCGAATGCCAGGGCAGAGCCAAGGCGCCTTCTTATTGCATTCGGGGCAGGCCTTCGGCCGGATGCGGTAGAAAAGACCCTACACGCAGCTGCCATCTGCGACGATATTGGTCCGGTGGATTTGCTGCTTTCCCCCCTTGCGCCAGCGCTTGATCCCCATGTGTCGGAGCGGCTAACAGGTCGGCTCACTGTATATCGCGCTGTTCCCTCGGTCGTGCCTTTATTGCAGGCGGCAACATTGGTTGTAACCAGCTACGGCAATCTGGGTTTTGAAGCTCTGGCACAACGATGCGGGGTCTTGTTTTTGGCCCAGAAGCAGTTCCAACAGGACTATGCCGATAATCTGGTCGCTCTTGGATGCGCCATGTCCGGGGGGCATGCGGAACGCATAGAAGTTTCGCAGTTGGCAGCCCTGCTTGGCAGTGCAATGAAGCGCGCGGCAGACATGGGGCGGATCGGGGCTCAGCTGGTGGATTGTCATGGTATTGACCGGATTGCCCAGATCTGTCTTGCAGATATGCAGATTGCGGATGAAGCGCAACCGTGAGGGACGAAAAGGCGATGCCAGGGGCGGTAGGGGTTATCCAGGCGCGGATGGGTTCTTCCCGGCTGCCTGGGAAGGTGCTTCTCCCTCTGGCTGGCGCTCCCATGCTGCAGAGGTTGATTGAGCGTGTTACTCGAGCAAGGAGTCTGGACGCGGTTGTTGTTGCTACCTCCGTCGAGCCGAGTGACGATGCGATCATGCAGTTGTGTCAAGTCCTTGGGGTGACGTGTCATCGTGGCAGCGAGACAGACGTGTTCACGCGGGTTCTGGATGCAGCAGCCCGTTGCACGTCGGACATCGTCGTGCGCATGACCGGGGATAATCCTTTCCTGCCGCCCGAATTGATCGACGAAGCCGTCGGTGAAGTTAGGGCAGGTAATGCCGATTACTGTGCGGCTCTACCGGAGTCTGGCTATCCTGCCGGGCTGACGGTAGAAGCAATGCGCTATGATGCATTGGCTGCATGTGCGGCAAGCGATGACCCGATGGTGCGTGAACACGTCACGTGGTCGTTGCGGCATGACGAATCGATCCGTCGACGAACACTAAGGCCTGGCTTGTCATTAGGTCAGGCGGAGTTCACGATTGATACGCCCGCCGATTTTGCTCGGCTGGCGCCGATTTTCGAACGCCTCTATGCAAAGAATCCAGCCTTTGGGCTCGATGCTTTGGACCTGATGGCAAGGGGACAGATAGATTGACGCTGAGCGACATGGACAGTTGAAGGAAGCAGCATGGCCAGGACAATCGACATCGGTGGACGGAAAGTAGGAGCCGGTGAGCGCCCCTATCTAATCGCGGAAGTTGGCATTAATCATGGCGGCGATGTCGGCCTATGTCGCAAGCTGATTGAATTGGCGGCAGCCAGCGGTGCCGACAGTATCAAGCTCCAGGCTTACCGCTCAGGAGCATTCCTATCGCGCCGGAGCCCATATTTCTCGATCCTGGAAAGCTGCGAAATCCGCGGTAGCGACATGGTTTCGATGGTCGGCTACGCCAAGGAGCAGGGGCTGGAACTATTCGCCTCGGTTTTCGATGAGGCGAGTGCGGACATGATGGAAGATGCGGGAACGCGTCTCTACAAAATCGCCTCGGGCGATCTCACCCATAGCCCGCTACTGCGACATGTTTCTGGCTTTGGCAAGCCGATGATCGTGTCCACGGGAGGGGCAACGATGGGCGATATCGACAGGGCGTTGAATGCCATCGCAGCAGGTGGCACAGCCCCGGTCGTACTGCTGCACTGCGTATCGCAATATCCGACCGCGCCGGAGAATGTGAACCTTCTGAGTATGGACACAATGGCACGTCAGTTCGGTGTCCCTGTGGGCTTTTCCGACCACACCATAGGTGAAGCGACAGCAATTGCTGCCGTGGCGCTAGGCGCCTGCGTGATAGAAAAGCATTTCACCTATGATCGTGCCGCCGAGGGGCCGGATCATGCACTGTCGAGTGACCCGGCAGGGCTGCGGATTTTGGCCGATGCGCTTCCGATTGCCTGGAAGGCGCGCGGCGGCACCGCCAAGGCGCCTGTTGAGGCGGCTGATTTCATACCGCAGATTCGTCGCAGCGTGACTGCTGATCGGGAGATAGCTGCTGGAACGGTTATCACCCGCGAAATGCTTGCGATCAAGCGCCCGGGAACCGGCATCCAGCCGGAATTCCTGAACAGAGTGATCGGCATGCGGGCTGTGAAAGATTTGGCTGCGGACGCGCCGATCGGCTGGCTGGATGTAGAGCATCTGAAAGGTTAAATCGTGGTTCCTTCGCCGCCCGTTAAGCCCAAGGTTGTTGCCACGATAGAGGCGCGAATGCGCGCCAGCCGGCTTCCAGGAAAGGTGCTGCGCCCACTGGCCGGCGAACCAATGCTGGGACAGCTGATTCGGCGGGTGTTGCGTGCGCAGTTGGTTGACACGGTCTTGGTGGCCACCACCGTGGACTCGGCGGACGATCCAATCGTCGCGGTAGCGGAAGAGTTTGGGGCAAGTGTCTTTCGCGGTAGCGAGCAGGATGTGCTGGGGCGTGTGCTGGGGGCTGCACGGTCGGTTAGTGCAGATTGGATTGTCGAACTGACGGGCGACAATCCGATGGTTGATCCCGACGTGATTGATGCCCTGGTCGCGGTTTATGCTGAAGGCGGGTTTGACTATGTCGCCAATTTGCCGCAACGAACCTTTCCACTCGGTATGGACGTCCAGGTTTTCGCGGTTAATACTCTCGCCGAGATTGACCGGCTGACCGCGGACCCATTCGATCGTGAGCATGTGACGACCTATATCTACCGTCACCCTGATCGGTATCGTCTGTATTGCCTGCCTTGTGACCCTCGTCTGGCGCGCCCGAATTTTCGTCTGACGGTCGATGAGGAACCGGATTTCGAGCTGGCCAGCAGAATCTATGATTATTTTCTGCCGGAGAAACCTGATTTCCGACTGGCTGACCTTGTTGCTTTGTTGGATTCGAAGCCAGACTGGGTAGCGCACAATGTGTCGATTCAGCATCGCTGGGTCGACGGCGTTTAGTTGGCATGATGCTTCCGCTTTCGGTGATTATTGTCGGATGTGGCAAGATCGCGGGCCGCCCTCTGGAAGATGGAAGGGTGCTTCCTTCCGCTCATGCCAGGATTTTGGAACAGCAATCTGCGCTGCGGCTGGTCGCATGTGTTGACAGCGACCCTGTCGCATTGGCTGCTTTCAGCAGGCGTTGGCGCGTTCCATCTGCCTACCGATCCCTGGATGATGCATTTCATGCCAATCCCGCAGGGTTTGATCTGGTCTGCATCACTTCAAGCACATCGACGCACGGGACCATTCTCGAGCAGTGCGTGGAGCGGCCCGTGCGTGGAGTGCTGTGTGAAAAGCCTTTGGCTCTTGGCTCCGGCGATATGGCGAAAATCTGCTCGCTGATGGACAGGCTGGAAGATCAGGGGCGGGGGCTATGGATCAACTATACTCGCGACTGGGACACGGCCCTTGCTGCGCTTTCAGGCGAGATAGCGTCGGGCGCCTGGGGGCGTTTCCTGGCGGTTACCGGCCGCTATAATAAAGGGTTGGGCAATAACGGCGGACACCTGCTGGGGCTGATCACCCAAGTGCTGCAGATTGCACCCGCCTTGCTGGTGCCGATTTTTGCGCAGGTTGCGCGAATGGATTTTTCAACTGACGATCCCAGCATTGATGCCGTACTTCGGGCGCCAGACAATTGCCTTGTGCACCTGATTAGCACCGACGCCACTAGCTACCATCATTTCGAGATAGATTTCTTTTTGGAAAAAGGCATCGTGTCGGTCGAAGATTCCGGGTATCGCATCGTTACCAGATCGGCAGAAGATAGCCCCAGGCACCCAGGCTATCGCGAAGTCGGGTCAAGACAGGAACGGTCAGGCGGTCTTGCAGGGGCAATGGCGAATGCTTTTGCTTCCATCGCGTCAGAACTGACGTTGGGCGCGCCTGGCGTATCGCAGGCGAGGCGGATGGTGCAGGTTGAAGCATTGGTGACGACAATCCGGGACTTCGCGCAAAAAAAACAGGGCAAATAAATGAGCAAATTAGCATTTCTGGGGGGCGCCCCGATCCGAAAATCCCCTTTTCCGGCATATATACCGCATGGCTCGGCGGAGCGGGAAGCGGCCTTGCGCGTCCTCGATTCCAACATTCTGTCAGGCTATATCGGGGCGTGGCATCCGGCTTTCTATGGCGGCCCGGAGGTGAAGGCGTTTGAGGCGGAGTGGGCGCAATCCATGGGCGCTTCTTTCGCGATCGCCGTCAATTCCTGCACATCCGGCCTCTACGCCGCGGTTGCCGCCGCGCAGGTGGGGCCCGGAGATGAGGTCATCGTGTCGCCATACACGATGGCGGCATCTGTCACTGCCGTAGTCGTAAACAACGCGGTGCCGGTTTTTGCAGATATCGATCCGGTGACCTACTGCTTGAGCCCGGAAAGCATTATCGAGAAGATCACCGAACGTACCAAGGCTATTGTTGTGGTTCATATCTTTGGCCAGGCGGCCGATATGGACGCGATCATGGCCATTGCCGAACCGCGCGGCATCATCGTGATTGAGGACTGTGCCCAGGCACCGCTGTGTACATACAAGGGGCGTCCCGTCGGCTTGCTCGGCCACATGGGTGTCTTCAGCTTGAACTATCACAAGCACATACACACGGGTGAAGGAGGTATGGTTACCACCCAGAATCCGCATTTCGCAGAACGTGTGCAGCTTGTTCGTAACCATGCTGAGGCCGTGGTGGGCGGAAAAGGTGTGGACGATATCGTCAATATGGTTGGGTACAATTATAGAATGTGCGAGCTGGAGGCTGCCATCGGGCGCTGTCAGCTATCCTCTGCGGCGACGCTAATTGCCGAGCGTAAGCGCAACGTCCAGATTTTTGAACGGATGATTTCTGGAATCGATGGCATTCAGGCACCGCAGATAGGGACGGGCGGTGATCACGTCTACTATGTGCATGCGCTTGATTTTGATGCGGAAAAAATCGGGGTTGACCGGAACAGCTTCGTCGCGGCGCTGAAGGCGGAACTGGCGCCCACCACGCTGCGCGAAGGGGAAGGGCCCCTGGTCGGTATGGGTTATGTTAAGCCGTTATATTACCTGCCAATGTTCCAGCAAGAAATTGCTTACGGTCGACATGGATGTCCGTTTCATTGTCCGCACTACAAGGGGGCGGTCGACTATCGGCCCGGCCTATGTCCGAATGCTGAGCAGGCGCATTTCCAACGTGTGATAACCCATGAGTATATGCGTCCGCCAATGACCGAAGACGACATGCGTGATGTTGCTGATGCGCTAGCAAAGGTGGTTGAGCATGTTACAGATATTGTTGACGCTGCGAAGGTTGCGTAGAGGCCGATGCAAGCAGATGGCGTGATCCTGCTCTTCAGTCGTGATGTTGGTGCAACCAATCAGCTTTTGGCGGTATTGGATGCGTTTGCCCGGTTGGGTGGCGGGGCGGGGACGCGCTGGGATAACGACAGCCTGATCGAATCGCTTCTGATCCGGGCGGTTGGTGAAAGTTCTTTGGCGAGCTTGCTGGCCAAGGGTTCCGTTGTTATGGGAAAAGACTTTGCGCTTGAACGATTCCGGCAGGCAGGCGTCACGGTTCAGGATTGGGGAGAGTTGGAAGCATCCGGAGCAACCGTGGCGGATATGCTTGAAGCCTTACAGGTAAAGTTGGTGATTACCGGCACCACTGACGTAGATGATCGGACTGACGTAGAGTTCTGGGAAGCAGCCCGAAGGTGCGGCATCCCCAGTGTTGTCTTTCTGGATCATGTGTCCAGCCTTGATCTTCGTTTCAGGAACCCGCATTCTCAGACAGTTCTGCCTGACTTCGTCTATTTGCCCAATGCATTTGGAAGGCAGGCATTGCTGGACTTGGGCATGTCGCGACTGGCGCTGACAGAGGGGCCCGATTTGCACCTTGAGAAATTGGCGCGCAAGACAGCGATTGATGATTCCGAGATCGCCGCCAAGCGGGGCGAATGGGTTGGGAACCGGCAGGTATCTGTCGTGTTATTCGTGTCGGAATGTACGCGCGAGGTTGGGGCTTCCTACGAGAGGCTACCTTATGACGAGGTGGATGTGGCCCATCAACTGACCTGCGCCTTGCGGCGGGGCATTGTCATAAACGGGCGAGTGCATGGGCCTGATGATACGCTCTTGATCATCCGGCCGCACCCGAAAGATCGCAAAGGCAAGTATGATGCCTTCCGTAGCAACTTACGGCCGACAACCCTAATTGATGGCACTACGGATTTATGTGTGGCGTTGTCAGCTGCGGATACGATCATTGGGATGGATTCCACAGTACTCCACGAAGCCAAGATTCTGGGACGGCCCACTTTCTCGGTTGTTTCGGTAGGATGGTTTGCGCGGGTGTGGGGCAACGAGGTTGTGTTGGACCTGGGGTTTGCCAATGATGATGGTGGCGTGGGGCAAGCGGACGAGGTTTAAAGCACCATGATAAGCGTTGTTAATTACGGCATCGGGAATGTGCAATCCGTATTGAATGCCCTCGAGCATCTGGGGATCGCCGCCCGGCCGGTGGGAAATCCAGCGGAATTGGATGGTGCCGAACGTATTCTGCTGCCAGGTGTCGGGGCATATGGCCAAGCAATGGCGCGGCTGAACGAGAGGGGCTTGAGTGATGCCCTGCGCGACGCGGTGCTGGTGCGCAAACGCCCTATACTGGGCATTTGCCTCGGCATGCAGTTGCTGGCGGATGAGGGAACGGAATTTGGGGTTACGCGCGGGTTGGGCTTATTGCCTGGACGGGTGGAAGCGATTGACGTTGGGCGATCTGGCCTGAAACTGCCCCATATTGGCTGGAACGATTTGAAGCCTGTGCGTGACACCAAGTTGTTGGCCGGCTTACCGGAAAATGCCACTTGCTATTACGCCCACAGTTTCGTTTATGCCCCCAATGATGGGGAATCGGTCAAGGCCGTGACGGATTACGGCGGGCCGTTGGTGGCCGTGGTCGCCAGCGGCAATGTCTGGGGTACGCAATTTCATCCTGAAAAGAGCCAGGAAGTCGGTATGACCATCCTGCGAAACTTTGCAGCACTTTAGGATGTAGACCAGTATGCTCAGGGTTAGGGTCATTCCTGTATTGTTTTTGATGGACGGGCAGATCGTAAGATCCGAGGGATTTAACGATTTCAAGGTGATTGGGAATCCGTACAGTGAACTGGAGCGCTATTCCCAGTGGCGGGCGGACGAGTTGGTTTATGTGGATATTTCCCGAGGCGAAGGCCACGGCACTCATCGCGGCGACCATAAAGTCAAGGTAGATGGTGATCTGTTGAGCATTTTGCGGGTGATTTCCCGTCATGCCTTCATGCCGCTGACGTTTGGCGGGCATGTCGACGCGCTGGATCAAGCCAGTGAGATCATTTCAAACGGTGCGGACAAGGTGCTGGTTAATACGGCCGCCTACCGTGATCCTTCGCTGGTAACGGCGATATCCGAACGTCACGGTATTCAAGCAACAGTTGTCGGCATTGATATATTGCGTGAAAGCGGCGAACTGCACGTTTTGGTCGACCAAGGGCGTGAGCGGACCGGTCTTGACCTGGTGAACTATGCCCGGCGTATCGAGGCGCTTGGGGCGGGGGAGATACTTCTGAACTCCATCGACCGAGATGGCAGCGGCAATGGGTATGATTTGGAAGCAATCGAGATGGTTGCAGGGGCGGTGAGTATTCCGGTAATTGCCTGTGGGGGCTGCGGAGTCATTGAACACATGGCCCATGCTGTGAGCAAGGGGGCGAGCGCGGTGGCTGCCGGCAACATTTTTCATTTCACGGAGAACGCCTACCCGCGAGCGAAACAAACCTTGCGGAGAAAAGGCGTCGCGGTCCGCTGAGCGCATACTATCATCACCAATCCATCAGAGTGGCGCTTTGTTGACGCCGCGATAGAGCCTCACCCAGGAGAAAAATTCATGAGCTCCGATATGGCCGGGTCCACAGCCCTTGCCCCACGCGTTCAAGTGTCCCGTATCGAATTTTGCAGCCGCTGCGTTTATCCAATTGTGGCGGCAACGCCCATCACATTGGACGGGGAGCGAATCTGCAGCGGCTGCCGTGCGCATGAGGAACAAGAGCAGATCGATTGGGAGCAACGCGAACGGCTGTTCCGGGAACTGTGTGACGATTACCGCTCACCTTCGGGAAAGAATTACGACTGTTTGATTCCAGTCAGTGGTGGAAAGGACAGTTTTTATCAGGTTCATTTGCTTAAGAATGTTTACAAGATGAATCCTCTTCTCGTGACTTACAACGAGAACAACGAGACGGAGGTGGGCAAGCGCAATATCCAGCGCATGAAGGATCTTTTCGGGTGTGACTACTTCAATTTCACGCCCTCTGTAGACGTATTGAAGAAGATGAATCGGGTCGGATTCCGCAGGATGGGCGATCCGGATATGCATTGCCATATGGGCATCAACGCCGTGCCGATCCAGGTTGCCGCGCGCTGGAAGATTCCGCTGATTATCTGGGGCGAGCACGGCTTCATGAATTTGGGTGGCATGCATTCCTATAAGGATATGGTCGAATATACTGCCCGGTACCGAAAGGAGCATTTGCTCCGAGGATATGACTGGTATGATTTTGTTGGGGATGAGGGTCTGGAAGAGAAAAATTTACTCTGGGCCAAGTATCCGGATGATGATGTTATTGAAGAAATTGGTATTCGCGGAGTATTTATATCGAACTTCTTTGGATGGAAACAGCACATACACACTGCAAAAATGATTGAGTTGTATGGTTTCGAAGTATATCCGAACCAGTTTGATCGGACATACGCGCGCGATTCCAATCTGAATAACATTCATGACAACGGTGTCCATGACTACATGAAGTATGTGAAATTTGGTTACGGTAGGGTTCACGATCACGTGTCGCGTGATATTCGAAACGGCATTATGACCCGCGCGGACGGTGTGGAATTGTGTCGTCAGTATGAGGGTGTCGTGCCCGGCGACCTGCCGCGCTGGCTGGATTATGTGGGCATGACGCGCACGGAATTCGAACGGATCGCCGACACGTTCCGCGACCCGCGCGTATGGACCAAGAACGAATACGGCCAGTGGATCAAGGATAGCGTCTGGGAACACAACTGAGATGGTGGACGTGCAGGGCTGCGAGGCCAAGGCTACGCCGTCACTGGGCTTGCGTGTCGGCCTGATGTTTCAGCGCGGCAACTTCGTCGGGCGGGAATATTTCGCGGCCTTCCAACGTCACGGCATCCAGCCGGTATTTCTGGCTTCCGTGGGCGAGATAAAGCCGGAAAGCGTGGAGTGGGAACGCAGGCGCACAGGTGGGCTCTGGAACCCGGCGCCCATTCCAACAGAGCTTGAATGTCCGCACTACCCAAACCTTCGCGACGACGCGCTATGGCGGCGCGTTGTCGGCGCGCAGGTAGACATAATGGTTCAGGGAGGTGTGGGCATTCTGAAATCCGAGATGCTTGCTGCCCCACGCCTGGGATTTCTGAACATCCATCCCGGCCGCTTGCCCGGGTATCGTGGCAATTCCTGTCCGGAATGGGCTTTGTTCCATGGCGATGCAATTCATGCGACGGCGCATATCATCGATCAGGGAATAGATACTGGCCCGGTTGTCTGTTCGGAGCGGTACGAGTATCAGCCGGGTTCCAGTTACGAGCAGATTCGCGCTGGTATATATCGCCATTGCGGTGAGGTCATGGTCGCGGCGCTGTGGCAACTGGACCGGGCCGCAAAAGCGGGTGACTGGCGTAGCGCATTGACGGCGCAGAGTGAAGACGGCGCCCGCTATTGGCCCCAAATTCCCGCTGAGGACCTAACGGCCTTGGTGAATCGACTCGGTAAAGCGGAAGGGTTGGCGTAATGAACGGCGACGAGCGCGTGGCTGCACCAAATATTCCGGTCAAGGATGGGCGGGTTGCTCCGAAGGGGCTGCTGATCGCCTCCCGCGTCAATTTCGATGCATCGGTGCATATGCCGGTAGCCCGTGAACTGGCCAAGCTTTACAACACCAAGGTTGTGGTGGTGGTGTCGAAAAAGCGGACCGCGGACCAATGGTTGAAGTGGCTTGATAACAAGGTTGAACCGCTGCTGATCGAACCACCGCGCTCCATCGCGAAGCTGGACGCTGCAGAGGTGTTCCGTAAAGCCGCTGTGATCGAGCGCGAATATGCCTGTTCTTACCTGCGCGACATCCTGCATCAGGACAAGAGTATCGCGGCTCATTTCCTGCAACATGCACCATTTGCGCCTCAGGCAGCCCGCCCAACAGCCGATTATATCAGCCTCGTTCACTATATTAATGGGCTGTTTGACGTGTTGCCTGGGGTGTTCGAGCGCAATGAGATTGACCTTTGCCTGACCCGCGCAAGCGGTCTGGTTAACAGCGTCGCGCTGATTATCGCCAACCGGCGTGGTTCCGCCTTGTCCTGGCTGAACCATACGCGTGAGGGTAATCGATTACAGTGGATGGATGGGGTATATCACGCGTCAGGGATGTTGCGCGCAGTGATGGACTTTAATTCCGCCCAGGAGACGGGCTTTGACGTCCAGAAGGCCCTGGAGCCGCCGCCCGACACGGTATCGGCGCGTCGGCGGGCTGGAGGGCATGGTAGTTACAGTCGTCTATGCCGCCAGCTCTATGCCATTGCGCGGGGCCGGTTGCTGGATCGGGCGTATGATTTACTGCATCGGTCTTGGCCGGGACGCCAGACCTGGCTTGCACAGACACGCAATGCCCTATGTGAGTTCAGGGCGGCCCGAACCTTGCTCAGATTGTCGCAACGCAAACCCGGCGGCGGCGAGGACCGGCCATTCGTGCTGTTCCTGCTGCATTTGGACCCGGAGTATACAAGCAGTACGTTGTGCAAGCAGTTCAATCATATTCACGCGATCATACAGCAGGTTGCTTTAAGCTTGCCGGTTGGTTGGGATTTGGTTGTCAAGGAACACGTGGTAGGAATTGGCAATAGGGCGCCATCTTTCTATACCGACCTGGCGCATCTACCGAATTTGCGCTTCGCCCCTCACACCATCCCTGCAACCCAACTATTGGCGCAGGCGCGGGGGGCCGCAACAGCCTGGGGTACGATCTGTATAGAGGCTGCGCTCATGGGTAAGCCTGTCGTGACCTTCGCGTGCTTCAACGAGTACGAAGTGTTGCCGAACATCTTTGCCTGTCCCGAACCGACAGCTATTCCCGATGTCCTTCGGGAGGCCTTTGCCGATAGAAGTGAGCAGGAGGTCGCGACCTGGATCGAAAAGGCCCAGCGCTTCAAGTCGGCGCAGCGATATCTGTCTTTCGAATTGCCCAGCCTCGCGCTGGACGAATTCGGTAATAAGAATCGCTTTGATGATTCCGGTATGGCCGCTGATCTGCTGTCCAACGCGACCGGGAAATTGATCGATGTCTATGAATTTCAGCGGAATCAGGCCAAGAAATGAGCGGCATGGATCTAACCGCCTATATTTGCCGTCTCGATACGCCTTTGATGGATGTGCTGCAGCGTCTGACTGGTCTGCTTGCAGGCCGCCAGTTTCAAGTTGTCCTTGACGGTGAAGGGCGCGTTGTCGGGTCCATCACCGATGGGGATATCCGACGCGGCCTGATCCGGGGTGCTACACTGAATATGACCGCAGCAGAGGTCATGAACAGGGCGGTACGGTGTGGGCGCCGGCACGACCCTGAGAATCAGGTCATTCTGACTGCGCTGCGGTCGGATGTGAGGTTCGTGCCGATCATTGATGAAGAGCGACGTTTGCTGGATGTGTTGATCGCGGGCGTTGAAAATGATCGGGCTGGTGTGAGTGCGCTGATCATGGCCGGTGGGTATGGTCGACGACTGGGAGAGCTGACCAAGCACACACCGAAGCCCCTGATCGAGGTGGCGGGTAGGCCCATACTGGAGCATGTTCTATCCAATCTGGAAGAGGCCGATATTCGTGACATTTACATATCGACCCATTATTTGGCCGATAAAGTTGTCGAATTCTTGAATACTCGTAAGAGTACCGCTTCAATTCATACAGTTTTCGAGCACGAACCACTGGGCACGGCGGGGGCGATCGGACTTCTGCCGGAAAGAGTAAAGCGCGGATCGGTTCTGGTAAGCAACGCCGACCTGATCAGCTCAGTGAATCTGCGCGCCTTTCTGGACTACCAACGCCAACATGATTGGGTTGGACTCGTTGCCGTGCGTCAACATGACGTTAAAATTGATTTCGGTGTCGTTCAGCAAGCGCCACCGGGTGAATTCGCGGGGATTGTTGAAAAGCCAAGTCATAAAGTAATGATCGCGGCGGGGCTCTATCTGCTGAACGGTGTGGTGTGTGATCTGGTTAAGGCAGGTGAGCAAATAGATATGCCGGATCTCTTGAACAAATGTTACGGCGAGGGACATAAACTAGGGGTTTTTCCAATCCATGAAGAGTGGATTGATGTTGGTCGCCTCGAAGATCTCCGTCGGGCACAAAATATAGTGAATACATTATGAACTCCCTGCAAGCTATAAAATTCCTTAACGGACTCGGAGTCTTGCCGCGAAAGCGACTTGCTTTAACCCTTTTTCTTATGATTGTAGGCCTTGTCTTCGACGCTTTGTCGGTTTTGCTGATCGCCCCCCTTATCGCACTGGCTACTACAGTAGAGGGTTCGACAAGTGGTGGAGGGGGGCAGCTTCTAACCCGCTCACAGGGTCGTTTGCAGGAAGCCTTTGAACTGATTGGCCTGCACTACGATTTTATTACTGTTGGATTGGCGGGTATTTTATTTGTACTTATGAGGATGGTAATTTACTATGAACAGACCTTGAATGGCGGCATCATCAAGCATATTGTCGCGCGTCAACTTGTGATGAAGTTCTTCAACGTTTGGCTGGAGGCCACGCGCGACGCTGCCGAAAAGTTGCGCAAAGGCGACTTGGTGAACCTGCTCGACCACCAATCGCAGTCTGTCGGTATGCTGTTGCAGTCGCTGCTCACCAGCCTGATCATCGGACTTACTTTCGCAATCTATGCCGTCATCATGTTGCTGAATGATGCTCGGATGAGCATATTCGCACTCTGTGCTGCAGGGCTGGTACTGCTTCTGATGCGCGGCTACAATCGCAAGGTTCAGGAAAATAGTCGGCGCGTAATTGCGTTCCGATCGCAATATGCAAGCTATCTCGCTGAGGTTCATGCGGGGTGGCGAGACATGAAATTAAACTCCAATCAAAAGCTGGAGTCTGAAAAAGTTAAGCTGTTCAGCCGCAATTTTTATAGCCTGTCTATTTTTTTGATCAGGCTAGGCGGAATAATGCGGCTATATATCGGCGTGCTTTTGTTGCTAATTGGCATTTTAACCGGCTTGGTAGGCGTATTTATCTTCGAGCTGGACTTTGAATCCATGGCGCTTTTTTTGGTCGTGTTTCTGCGCCTCATCCCGGCCGCGCAGCAGATTGGCAGCGCGCGCCAGACGATTGTTTCCTATCTGCCCAATGTCGAACATTTTCGTCACGAGTTGGAGACTCTGGCCGCCAGTCAGGAGCCCTTGAACACCGGCAAAACTTTCCCCGGCTTCCGCGCCGACATACGTTTTGACAAGGTGACCTTTCTTTATGCGGCTGCAGAGCGCCCGGCGCTGGACGATGTTTCGCTGACCATCCCGGTCGGTAAGGTGACCGTGATCGCGGGACCATCGGGCGCTGGGAAAACGACATTGCTAGATTGCTTGACCAGGCTCGCGACACCCCAGTCGGGTCAGGTGCTGGTGGATGGCGTGGCGAATACGGAATTCTCTCTTGCCAGTTACCGCGGCGCTATCGGCTACATGTCCCAGCACAGCTTCCTGGTCGATTCAACTATTCGGGACAATGTTACCTTCGGACGTCAGGACGTAGACGACGACGCCATATGGCGCGTGTTGCGACAAGCCGATTGTGACCGGTTCGTTTCCGCCCTGCCCCAAGGGCTCGACGCACCTGCGGGAGAGAACGGCAGCAGGTTGTCTGGAGGCCAGCGGCAGCGCCTTGCCATCGCGCGGGTCCTATTGGCAAATCCCGATCTGATCATCCTGGACGAACCGACCAGTTCGCTGGACGATGCATCTGAATCAGAGGTAATAAGTACAATACGTAACCTTGCAGCGCAGGGGACTACGGTCATTCTGATTTCTCACCGCGCGAGCACGGCGGCCATTGCCGATCACGTTGTCACTATTCAGAATGGCTGCGTGGTTGATGAGAAAGACACAATATGAGCCAAGCCGCACGAGGCAGGCTCTCGACCGGACTTTAGCCAAGGAGTTGAGTACTGATGTTCAGCCTGTCGGGGCGTCGCGGACTGAAGTGGAGACTCCTTCCCGCAATCGAACTTCTTTTCCGGGCGGTGGGGCGGCGGTGGGTGGATTTCTATGCTTGGATGTTGAACAGGCAGGAAAAGAATAACTCCATCGACAAAATTATAAAGGCGAACAAAAGCGCTGCGGACAAGCATAAAGGGCTCTATGATCTCAGCACTACGGATACGCACCTGCGTTTCCTTTTGGCGCAGGGCCTAGAGCCACAGCATGTGTTCGTCGATTTCGGTTGCGGTTACGGACGCACGGCCATACCGCTTCTGCATTATTTGGAACCGGGGCTCTACACAGGCATCGAAATTTCAAGCGAACGTCTGCGGATGGCCCGTGATTATGTTGATCGCGAAGGGTTGCAGGGCAAGCGTCCGCGTTTCGTAGAGAGTAAGGATCTTGATATCAGCTATCTGCCCGATGCGTCGGTCGATGCAGTTTGGGCATTGACGGTAGCGAGCCATATGCCGCTGGTTGATCTGACGCGTCTTATGCATGCCATGTGGCGCATTTTGCGCCCCGGCGGTTGGTTTGTCTTCGATTTCATTGCCAGCGAAGCAGGCGAGCGGCGCAGCAGTGTGAAGGATTTCGAGTATCCGGCGGTGGCAGTCCGGCAAGCCGCCGAGGCGGAGGGCTTCCGAGTTAGTGTGGTTGATTTTCAAGCGGGAGGCGAGCAGCCGCCAGAGTGGGGCTATCCGAATTGCGTCGTGTTCAGGATCGAGAAGGCATGACGGTAAGCGCCGTGACGGATAGAGACCCCGTAATCTGTGTGTGTTTCGACAAACGCCGCAGCGACATCCTGGCCGAAATGCAACGGCCTGGGGCCACTTTTTCCAAACTTGTCGATGAGACCGGGGTGGGCAGGAAGTGCACGGCTTGCCGCATGGACCTGGAAATGCTTCTGGGGCAACCGCTCGAATTCCAGCCCTCAATGGAGCGTTCGGACCTGGTCGGACCGGGCTTGGGCCATTCCATGTCCGACAATCGGAATTGCGGCTTCTTTGTCTGCACGGACGAAATAGATACCGTCCTATGCGTTTCTAATCACGCCCTTCCAACTGACAAGAATCTGCAACTCAGCACATTCGATTACGTTTGCGATATCCGTTCCCAACAGGGAGAAAGACTCGCAACCCGGCGGGGCAGGTTGGAGCCGCACGGTGATCTTCTTGTTTCCATGCGCGAATTGGTTGGGGCGATCGGATATGGTTGGTTCATCCTGAACCTGATCCCGCGCTCGGCTGGTCTAATTGGCAACACCAGACCGCAGGTGTTGCTGGTCGGTAATGGCTGGGCCGCATCCTACCATGCTCAGCTCGTATCGTGGGCCAGTAAGGTTCGTTCCGTCATGGTGGGGGCTCGTGACGGGAAGACGTCGGCACTGTTTCCCGTGCTTAACATGGAGCTTAAAGACGCGGCACTGACGGTCGATCTGTATAAGGATGGGGGCCTCGTCGGGTCGCGGCAAACTATGGTCGCTGCCGACAGTCTTGCCGTGCTCGATGTTGACGCGCTTTTTGCGGCCGAAATTGAACGCTATCCGGATACTTTGTTTGTCGCGGTGCTGCATAGCGACCGCCCGACACGAAGGTATATCGCGATTAAACATCGAAATGGTGCGATGTCGATCGATCACTTTCCGAACACGCGCTGATAGCGGGGAACCCGGAATGAGCCTGCACTACATCGCGCCCTTCATCTATCCTCTCTTCCCCGGAGAAGAAAGGCTGCTTCGCTTCATCGTTCCCATGCAGCGATTGCTCGACAATCATTCCGTTGCCGGCCTCGATTTTGAACTGAATTTATCCACCAGGAAATGGGCGAATGGGACCTGCCTGCGACAGGACGACCTTGTCCTGGCCGTACGGAACGGCCGAGTAGAGCGTCCCGAAATTCTGCTGGAGGAAAAGAGCGAATATTTTGGATACATCGAGACGGAGATAACGGCCTCCATTCCGATGTTTCATTCAGTGCTATACGAAATTGGCTATGGAATGATCACCACCCCCATGGGGCAGGCCAGTGTCATCGAGATGCCGAAGTTCGCCGACCCGCGTGTGATTAGGCAGATTCGCGAGACGGGTCGTTATTCGCTGGCCCATACAGCCGCCATGGTGGACCAAGAGCGCAATCTGGATGACTACTTCCTGGTGATTAATCCTTACTCCAAAGCGATCGTAGTGCGGCTCTTCAATTCCCGGGGCGATATGATTCGTCGCACGGTGCCCAATAACTCCACCCTGCCGATATCCTTACGAGAGATTTTGCGTCCCGGCCTGCCGGAGGCCGTATTCCTCTCGGCACCCCAGCGAGTCATCGCCTACGATGTTCGAGCGCCTTTCGATCACCCCGAAGACTGCAACACGGTGGATCATCTTGATCCGTTTCGGGGCGAGGCGGCTTTCATAGCGGGGGGGTGGAAACGATATATTCGGTCTACCCTCCGTCGGTTCCAGTTCAACCGGCGCTATGGCCTGTCCTGAAAGGGGTTTGCGTCCAACCGAACCTGCGACGGATTGGCCGAAATCAAACCGGAATGCCGCGCTCAAAGCCAACTCCAGAGATACGGAACCAGCCGAGTTTGGTCTCTGGCATATCCTCAGCAGTTTGGTTTGAGGAGTGCACAAAACGAGGGGCTTTCTTTCTTGAGTGACGCCACGTAGACATCGGTTGGAGGCATCTGCACCGGCTGGAATATGCTAGGTGCAGGGTCCTGAGGCGACGCGTGAACAGTTGCAGCTTTGCTGGTCGTGCCCGTTGCTGCTCGAGCCTGCATCTCGGAAGGTTCCTAATTCTCACCGCTTTGAATGACGAAGGCATGGCATACGAATGACCTTGAACGAACCCATGGAAAACTTGAACAATTCTTCAATTCTGGTGACAGGCGCAACGGGATCGTTCGGGCAGCAGTGTGTAAGGCGGCTACTGACCGAACACAAGCCGAAGCGCGTCGTGGTTTTTTCGCGCGATGAATTGAAGCAATTCGAAATGCAGCAGCGTATGCCTGAAAAGGACTACCCGATCCGTTACTTTATCGGCGATGTGAGGGATGCTGACCGACTGCGGCGCGCCTGTAGCGGTATAGACATAGTGATTCACGCTGCGGCCATGAAGCACGTCACCGCTTCGGAGTACAATCCGACTGAATGCATTGCCACGAATGTGGATGGGTCGAAGAACCTGATCGAAGCAGCCATTGACTGCGGGGTCCAGCGCGTATTGGCGCTCAGCACCGACAAGGCGGTCAATCCGGTGAACCTATATGGCGCCACCAAGCTGTGCGCCGAGAAGCTCTTCGTTGCTGCGAACAACCTGTCTGGTCGCCGTAAAACGAGGTTCAGTGTTGTGCGGTATGGCAATGTCGCGGGCTCGCGCGGCAGCGTAATTCCGCTGTTTAAGCGCTTTCTTTTGGAGGGGCGCACCTGCCTGCCGATTACCCACCCAGACATGACGCGGTTCCTGATCACGTTGGACCAGGGTGTCGATTTCGTGCTTGGGAACCTGCCATTTATGGCGGGGGGCGAGGTTTTCATCCCGAAGTTGCCCAGTTTCCGCATTACCGATCTCGTTGATCTTCTTGGCGAAGGGCTCAGCGCGGACGTCATTGGTATCCGCGCAGGAGAAAAGTTGCATGAACTTATGATCGCATCGGAAGAAAGCCGGAATGCGGTAGATATGGGAGACCATTACGTGATCGAGCCCATGTTCACGTGGTGGAACACGACTGCTTTCGCGGAACGGATGGCCAAGCATGGCAAACGGGTACCTGAAGGCTTCTCCTATGCCAGCAACACCAATGACAATTGGCTGTCTAGCACCGCTTTGAGGGCAATAGCAGAGACGATCAGCGCCGCCTGAGAGCCTGCTGGAAAACTGGTGCAGAGTGGAGAAACGTCATGATTCGGTTCCCCTATAGCAGGCCCTGCCTTGATCCGAGGGACATCGACGCAGCCGTGGCCGTTCTCCGCGACAGCGCCATGCTGACCCAGGGGCCAGAGGTTGACGCGTTTGAAGCCGCACTCTCGGACTATCTGGAGGGCGTGGAGGTTGTTTGCTGCAACAGCGGGACAGCAGCGCTGCATCTGGCTTATGCCGCACTCGGGTTGGGGCCGGATCGCGGCCTCGTGACGTCTCCTGTTACCTTCCTGGCCACGGCGAACGCAGCGCGGTTTCTAGACGCACCCGTCGCATTTTGCGATGTTGATCCTGCCACGGGACTGATGAGCCCGTCCGCCTTGGAAGCCCTGTTGTCTGATCCGCCTTTTCCCGTGGCCGCGGTTTGCCTGATTCATCTGGCGGGGTGTGCGGACGCCATGCCGGTAATCGCCGAAATCTGTGATCGTTTCGGTGTGGCGATGGTAGAAGATGCCTGCCATGCCCTGGGGGCTGTCTACCCTGGCGGCAAGCGGGTTGGTTCGGGAAGTGCAGATTTCTGCGCCTTCAGTTTTCATGCAATCAAGCATATAGCGGTGGGTGAAGGGGGGGCGGTTACAACCCGGGACCGTGCCGCGGCCGAGCGGATGAGAGCGTTTCGCAGCCATGGCATAACCCGCAATACAGCGGCCTGGCGCTACCCCCCCGATGGCGAAGCGCCATGGTATTACGAAATGGATCAGCTGGGATTCAACTACCGGCTGACGGATTTTCAGTGCAGCCTCGCTCGCTCGCAGCTTTCGCGCCTGGATGAGGCCAATGCCCAGCGGCGTACGCTTATCGCCCGGTACGAACAGAATCTATCGGACAAGACGTGGATATATCTGCCGTCATATCTTGACGGCACGGATCGGCATTCGTGGCATTTATTTCAGGTGGCCATCGACTTTGCCGGGATTGGACGCCCCCGTGGGGCTGTAATGCTTGCCCTACGTGAGAGAGGCGTCGGTACACAGGTACACTATATCCCCCTGACGCATCAACCGTATTACCGTGCGTTAGGCGCGGTAACGCCCGAGGGGGCGGCAACTTTCTATGACAGAACACTGTCCCTCCCGCTATATCCGCAGATGACAGTGGAGAACGTCGACGAGATATGTTCCATCCTGACGGAAGTCGTGGCGAAGTAGCTACCCGGTTCCGGCTGAAGAGAGGTGAATTCCCAATATGCAGCAAAGCGTGAAATTTGGCCGGCATATGGTCGGTGCCGGCCACCCGACGTTCATCATCTCTGAGGTGGGAGCTACGCATGCTGGCAGCATTGACCTCGCTGAAAAACTGGTCGGCGCTGCCGCGGAGGCGGGCGCGCAAGCGGTGAAGCTGCAGACGGTTTCGCCCGATTACAGCTATTGCGAAGGAACACTTTCCCATCAGATCTTCCAAACCTTACAATTGTCTGGTGAGGAGATGGCGCGTCTGAAGCGTTGCGCGGAAGACCATGGCCTCATTCTATTCACGACGCCAGGCGACTTTCCCAGTCTGGAACTAGCCATACGGCTTGATTTCGAGATCATGAAAGTTTCTTCCGGGTTGATGACGAACAAACCCCTTGTCGAGGCGGTGGCACGCACGGGGAAGCCCATGATCATCTCCAGCGGCATGGCCTATATGGACGAGATCGCCCGATCCGTTCGCTTCGCGCAGGCCGCCGGGGCAGAGCAGCTCGCGGTGCTGCACTGCACTTCCTGTTATCCTTGCCCCGATTCTATCGTGAACCTGAAAGCCATTCCCAATATGGCCGCGGCATTGAACGTACCGGTCGGCTTTTCCGACCATACCGCGGACGAACTCGCATGTAGCACAGCAGTGGCGCTGGGAGCGGCGATACTCGAAAAGCATATGGCTTTATCGCACGAGCTGGCAGGTCCGGAACAGGGAACGGCTTGTGATCCCGCGCAGTTCGCGGCGATGGTGAAGGCAGTTCGCCGGGTTGAAAGGCTGCTGGGGACAGGAATAAAGATGCCAGCACAGGAAGAACAGCAGGGGCGCCTGCTGCACCGCCGCAGTGTAATAAGTGTGCGCGCGATCCCCGCCGGCAAGCTCATCGACAAGAACGATATTAGTGTTATGCGCGGCACGCTTGCGCATGTTGGAGCGTCGCCCGAGCTGTACGAGGAGTTTCTGGGCCGTGTCGCGCTGCGTGACATTGGCAAAAACGAACCGATGCGGACCGGGATGGTCTCGGAAGCCTAAACTTGGCGTATGCACCGAAGCCGGAGACAATGCTGGAGCAGGCTGGCCGCCTGCGACTGCGGCTTGTCCAACAAGCCGATGTCGGTGATCGGTATATCGGGTGGCTGAATGATCCGATCGTGAACCGCTTCCTGGAAACCCGGTTCACGATTCAGACGGCCGATGGCGTGCGTGACTTCGTGTGCAAGATGATTGACAGCCCGGCTGATTGGCTTTTCGCCATGGAACGGTTGGATGGTCTGGCTGCGAGGCATATCGGAAATCTTCGCCTGGGACCGATCCGGCGGGAACATGCCAGTGCATCGGTAAGCCTGTTTATTGGTGACCGGGCCAGTTGGGGGCAGGGATTTGGCACCCTGGCGATTTCCATGGTCCGGGACTTTGCTTTCGACAGACTGGAGCTGGAGAGATTAAGCGCCGGGGCCTATGCCCAGAATGCAGGTAGCATTCAGGCCTTCCTAGCAGCGGGCTTTCAAATCGAAGGGCGGCGACGTGGTCATGTGCGCGCCGAGCAAGGCTTGCGCATGGATGTGGTCGAGATGGGCATGCTGTCCACTGATCCACGGCCTTGAAGGGCTGTAACGGCGCAATTCGCGAAAGGCATCGCAATGCATTTGGTCTTGGTCGATTGTAAAGAAGCGCTGGCGGAGGTTCGGGCCCAGCCACATGGCTTGATCGCAACCGAGGACCCCTATCTTGCTGCCTGCGAGGACGGTGTCGTCAATCTGGATGCACTGCTTCCGCCTGAGGCCGCTCGAATTTTAGGGCGCTGGAGTACCTCCTGTGCCGACGCGTTAGACCATTGCGTCCGGCCCTTCTTTCCCGGAAGTGTTTCGATCGCTCGGCCCGCTGGAGTGCTTGTCGCATCCCTGCTCTATCGAGCGGCGGTTCTGCAACAGGCGTTGCAATACCACCAACCGACCCGCGTAACGGTGTATACGCAGTCGCAATGGACAATGTCGGGTCAGACATCGCCCTTTTCGCCGCCGCGCTTTGCCAGCCCGGCCGGCAATCTGCTTCGCGAAGGCTTTGCCGGGACGGGTATTGCGCTGGAGGAACGGTTGGTCGTCACCAACGATACGCGCAATGTCAATGATACTGCGCTGTCGAGCCTGATGGGTAGAATCTTCGCCATGCCCGGATGGTTACCAGCGGCAATGGTGGCGGAACGAATGCTGGGCAGGCTTCTGGGCCGTTATGGTCGAGTGCTGCCGGTTCTTGGAAGCGATGATGGACTACTTCGTGAAGCGGGGTTGCCGCTGGTTCTATCGAGGTTCCGCCTGAAGCGCTTGCCGACGATCGCAAAGTTGGTACAGGACCACTTGAAGCGGGCGCCGGTGGGCAGCGCGGATCGGATAGATGGCGCAGCGATCCGCGCCGCGATGGAAGAGGGGCTCCCGACGCAGCTTCCGGATGTGCTTGCTCCCTATTTTCCGTTGCCGGCATGGGCTTCCGTCCGGCGGCTGGCGGTAGGTGCACTAACCCAAGGCGCCATGCAGCTTCTGGATATGCTGACCGTGGTGGACGCGGTTAGCGACAAGCTGGCAGCCGAGGCTGAAGCAGGGTTTTGTGTGGCCTTCGCGTTGTCCAGCCCATTTGCTGGAAGATTGCACGAGAATCTTGGCCGCTTGGGCGTTTCGCTAATTGGCGTGGAACACGGCCTGACCAAAGGGCTGTCGCGTGCGACGCGGGAGCGTCCCCATGTTTCAGAATACTACAATTGTGATCGGTTTCTGGCTTATTCCGACATGCCCAAGGCCGACTTTCCAGAGGAAAAGGACGGGCGCCGGTCGGCCGTTATTGCAGTGGGCGCCCCTGATCAAGTGCGCTACATGGCTTTCCCGCGCCTCCAGCGGATCTGGGCCAAGCGCCATTTGAATATTCCTGGTAACACCGAATGCGTCTACCACGTCTCGCCATTCCCTCCGGGTGGTAATATGCGCTTAGGCGAGGCAACACCCTCCGAGAGCCTTTTGCTGGAGACGGACCGTCAGCTCGTAAACGGTGTGTATAACCGGCTGGGCCGCACGGTGCTTTTCAAGCCTTACCCGTCCTTGCGCTTCCCCTATCGGCCGGACTACGCCAAGGCGCTTGGCTTCAAAGAGAATGTGAGGCTCGTGGCCGAGGCGGACTTCAGATACACCCGCGCGGTGGCGGACATTCTTGTTTCCGGCACGCCTACAAGTACGCTCGGCTGGTGCTTGGGTACAGGTAAGCCGCTGATTTGGTTAGACGCGCCCCATTTTCCACAATTGGTGGATGATGCCCTGCGGGAGGAACTGAGCCAGTCCGTCTTCTATATCAACATCGCGGGAGATGAGGGCCTGAAACGGATGCAGGATCTGCTTTCGTTGCCATTGGCGGACATCCAGGCTGAATGGTTGCGGCGGGCACCTGCTCGCGAGGCTATGCTGACGCGGTTTGGCTTTCGGATGCAGGGCCGGGCCGGTTGGCGGGTAGCCCGGACGCTATCATGCCTGGCGCGTTGACGCGGGCCCCTATCGCGTTTCGTGTCGCATCGGACCCGGCGGTTGGCCTGGGTCATGTCAGTCGATGCAGAAGCATGTTGGCCCTGTTGGGGGATGGCGTAGATGTTGCCTGGTACATCGATCCGCAGACGGATGGCGCCCTGGTGCGTTCGCTTGAGCGAGAACACCCTGGACTGAAATTGGTACGCGAAGATACCGCGGCAGGGCTCGACCGGCTAACGGCCGACGCGCAGGACGGCAGATTTGCCCTGGCCATTATAGATGGCTACAGGTTCCCAGAAGGTGACATCGCCGCCCTGGCCGACTGCCTGGATTGCATTGTATTGCATGATGGGCAGGCCAAGTGCGCTTCTCATGCAGCGACGCTTCGTTTGGGCCTGCGGGCGCCGGGTGAGGGCGGAGTTGTCTTTCCAATCGTTGCCGCACCTTTCCTGTCGCGTGGATCGGCGCGGCGGCCATCTTGTTCGGAAGGGCGCCCTCGTCTGCTGCTGCAGTTCGGGGCGCGTGATAGTCAGGACTGGACTGGAAGGGTGCTGACGGCACTGTTTCCTCATCGGCACGCCTACGCTGCCATCACGGTTATACTGGGCGGTCAGGCGCGACATCTGAAGCGGATCGGTCGGCGGGCGGCTGCGGGCTGGTTCAGGCTTCGACATGGTCTGGCTGCCAATCAGATTGCCGGGCTGTACCGGTCTCACGATCTAGCTCTTGGGGCAGGAGGAGTGGCGCTACTGGAACGCATGGCCTGCGGCCTTCCTGGGATGGTCCTGAGCCAGGCTGCAAACCAGGACGCCAATATCCTTGCTGCGTCGATGTCCAAGGCAGTGCTATTGGGGCAAGCGCATAGTGCGCTCAAGCTGCGTCTTGACCTCCGTCGTCTCCACGCGCTCTGGCATCAGAAAGGACGGCGGCAGAATATGGTTCTTCGTGCGCGTATGATGGTGCGGCCCGCATATTCGCGCGAGTTGCGGACCTGGTTGCGGGCCTGGGTGCGAAAGGGTACCGAAGCATGATTCCGAATCTGGTTATGACCTGTGCGGGGGGACGGATGATGCCGGGCCTGATACCGGCACTTCGCGAACACCGTGATTTTGCTTCCTACTGGGGGATCGATCTTCGCCCGCTGAGTGAAAGCCCGTTCGACGTTACGTTGGTTGGGTTGGCAGCAAGTGAACCTGAGTTCGCGGCTCACCTATTGGATTTATTGGAGCACGCTACCCCAGCTATGCTGGTTCTAGGAGCGGACGAAGAAGCAGAAGCGCTGGCTCCGTTCGCGGGTCGCTTTCGCGAGCGGGGGATTCTGGCCAACCTGTCTTCGCCGAACGCAGTTGCGGTGATGCGCGACAAGGTGCGAACCGCGGAACTCGTAGGAGGAGGCTTCACCCATTCCGTGGCATCGGTTCAAAGCTATCAGCACCTATTGACAGCGCTGGATTTTCCCAGGCGCCCGGTGGCGCTGAAAGCTCGAACGGGACGAGGCAGGAGAGACGTCTATTGCATTACCCCTGATCCGCGAGAAAAGCGGGGTGATATTGCGCCGGATATTTCGGCTGCACGAGGCGCGGAAATCGTCGCGGAGGCTGCCCCCGGCAGCTTCCTTATGATGCCTTGGCTTGAGGGCAGAGCGGTAACCTGCGATATCCTCGCGTCGAATGGCGAGTTGGTCTATGCAATCCGGCGCGACTGGATGCAGGTTTGGCGCTTCCCCTTCCCCGGGCAGATCGTGTCGCGCGATGCGGAACTGGAGGAACGGTTGGTGCCCCTGTGTCGGGCGCTCAACTTGCATGGGTTGGTGGATGCCGATTTCATTGATGACCGTGACCTTGGCCTGGTTCTGCTGGAGTTGAATCCCAGACCCAGTGGCAGCATGGTTGCGGCCATCCGGGCTGGCATACCGCTGCTGCGTGACTTGAATGCCGTTCTGTCAGGAAGTGCTGTGATGCAGCCCCGACTAAATGGCTCTCTGCAAGTACAACAAGACTTTTCTGTCGTATAATCCAATGGAGAAACGGCCCATGACCAGGACTGTGGCGATCATACAGGCGCGGATGGGGTCGCGCAGATTGCCGGGAAAGGTGCTAACAGATATTGGCGACGGAACTGTTCTGTCCTATCTGGCGCGACGCCTTCGAGATGCGCGCAAGCTGGACGCAATTTGCATTGCTACATCCAAACTGACCGAAGATGATCCGGTTGCGGACGCCGCTGCGGAATTGGCGGATTTCTGCGTGCGTGGCCCAGCAGACGACGTGCTTGGCCGCTATGCTCTGGCGGCAGAGCATACGGCGGCGGATCGCATCGTGCGGATCACGGCCGACTGCCCCTTTGTCGATCCGGCAATCGTTGACGCGGCCGTTGCACTATCGGTGGAAAGCGGTGCTGAATACTGTTCCAATGTCATGAAGCGCAGCTATCCTGACGGTCTGGATGTCGAGGTCTTCACCCGGGATGCACTGCTGCGTTGCGAACAGGAATGTTTGGACCCGGCGCTGCGCGAGCACGTTACCCCCTATATGCGAACTGGCCACTATGCCAATCGCAAGACCGGGACCTTCAGCCTGGCTCACCTAACCGCCAGCTGTGATTTTTCTCACTTACGCTGGACGTTGGATACTGAAGAAGATCTTGGCTTTGTGCGCGCTGTAGTGGAGGCGATCAGACCAGACTTTTCCTGGCTTGATCTTGTCGCACTGCTGACACGCCAACCCCACCTCTTGAGCTGGAACCGCAGCAAGCGCTTTCGGATCGGAGCCTTGGCGGCACAGGACCAGGCGGCTGAACGTGGCAGCCTGGAATCGCGCTATGCAATTTCAGATGAGATATTCGATCGGGTCATCAAAAATGTGCCGCTCGCCAGCCAGACCTTCAGCAAAAGCCATTTCCAGATTGTGCGTGGTGCGGGGCCTCTCTTTATGGATCGGGGCTATGGCGCCCGTTGCTGGGATGTGGATGGCAATGGGTATGTCGACTATGTAATGGGGCTTCTGCCCGTCGTGCTGGGCCATTGCGATCCTGACGTCGATGCCGCGATCATCCGCCAGATGGAACGGGGCCAGACGCTCTCGCTTCCGACGCCAATCGAAGGAGAACTTGCCGATGTATTGATCGCCGAAATCCCTTCGGCTGAAATGGTGCGCTTCGGCAAGAACGGATCGGACGTAACCAGTGCGGCGATCCGGCTCGCTCGCGCCCATACCGGGCGCGAGCGCGTGCTGGTCGCTGGGTATCATGGCTGGCATGATTGGTATATCGGCACTACGACCCGCGATCTTGGGGTGCCGCAGGCGGTGGCGGCCCTAACCAAGAAGATTCCCTTCAACGACCTGGACCGTGCCGCGGAAGAGATTCGCAAGGGTGATGTCGCGGCAATCATTCTTGAGCCGGCCGGCGCGGTCGACCCCGCCGATGGTTATCTTGAAGGCCTTCGTGACCTAACCTTCCAGCATGGCACGGTGCTGATTTTTGATGAGATCGTCACCGGCTTTCGCGTTGATATGGGCGGTGCTCAGAAGCTCTTTGGCGTGACGCCCGACCTTTCGACCTTCGGCAAGGCGATTGCCAATGGTATGCCGCTGTCCGCGGTGGTCGGGTCGAAGGCCATCATGCAGCACATGGACGATATCTTCTTTTCCGGCACATTCGGAGGCGAATGTCTTTCACTCGCGGCGGCCCTGGCTACCATTCGTAAGCTTAAATCCAGCAATGCGGTAGCGCGAATGAAGGCATTTGGTCGGGACATTTCCGCTGCATTGAATTTGGTAATCGCAGAGGCTGGGCTCTCGGACTATTTACGATTTGAGGGGGCCGATTGGTGGCCGCGTGTCGCAGTGAAGACACCGGCGGGCCTCGACGCAAATCTTTTCAAAAGCCTGATGCGCCAGGAAATGCATGCTCATGGTGTGTTCTTTGCGTCATCGTTGAACCTTTCCCTCAGCCATTGCCAGCCCGATATTCGGGACGAAACGATACAAGGTTTTCGCGCGGCTTTCTTCGCCTTGGCTGATCATATTGCCGCTACGAACCCGGACAGCAGGCTGCGTGGCATACAGCTGCAGCCGACTTTTGCCGTGCGCTCATGACAGGGATGCATTCTGAACCCGAGCTCATGCTTCGGTCCATCGGGAGCGGCGATGGCGACCTGCTGTTTTCCTGGTTAAACCGGCTTGATTCATTATCTGGAAAGCTGAATACCGCGGGCCCGGTTCCCCGCGATGAGCACGATCATTGGTTTGCTGAGCGCCTTGCGGACCCAGGTACTTACATTTGGATTGGCGAGCTGCACGGTGTGCCGATGGGGCAAATTCGGTTGCAGCGGGATGCAAGCGGCGCGTGGTTGGTAGATATTTTCCTGCTGCCCGAAGCCCGAGGACGAGGGCTTGCGCGAACAATGTTAACACAGGCACTGGAGCGGTTGCTGCATCATTATCCCTCCGCCCGGGTTGTCGCTATTGTGCGGTCGGATAATGGCGCTTCGCATCGTCTTTTTAAGCATATGGGCTTTCATTTGGATGCAAAAGCGCCGGACCATAGCCGCTATGTCTATAATAGGGGGTAGCATTGCCTAAGCGGATAGCCGCGATTTTCGCGCACCCCGATGACGAGGTTCTGGGCTGCGGCGCCGTTATGGCGCGCCATGCCCTGGCTGGTGATGAGGTTCGCATCCTGATCCTGGCCACGGGTCTTGCGTCCAGAGGGGGCGTACCGGACAAAGCCGCGTTCGAACGGTTGCGCGCCGATGCGCGCGGTGCTGCCGATGCCGTGGGTGCCGGTGACGTAGTATTCTGCGACTTTCCGGATAACGCCATGGATTCGGTACCGCTGCTTTCCGTGATCCAGCGGATTGAGGTTTTCCTTGAGGCTTTCCCGGCCGAGCGCATTTACACCCATCACGCAGGGGATCTGAATATAGACCACCGTGTGACACATCAGGCGGTGCTGACGGCCTGTCGACCCCTGCCTGGCGCGGTTACGCGTGAAATTCTGGCCTGCGAGGTCAACTCCTCTACGGAGTGGTCCCCGCCCGGCAGTTTTCAGCCCTTTCTGCCTACCGAGTTCGTCGACGTAACCGCGACGCTGGACCATAAGGTTTCAGCGCTGGCCTGCTACAAGGGGGAACTGCGGGACTGGCCGCATCCGCGTTCCCTGGAGGGGGTTCGGGCGTTGGCTCGCTGGCGTGGCGCGCAGTCAGGTTTCGATGCGGCGGAAGCCTTCGTTACCGTAAGGCGTGTGGGATAGCGAAATATGACTTCCTTCCATATCCATTTGGCCGAAGCCCGGCACTGGCATTATTTCGATCTGGGGGAGCGCCGTCTTTGGTTGGCCGGGCCTTATGCCGAAACCCATGGACAGGTCGTTGCGAAACGCGCCGCCGACGTGCAGGAGGGTGGTATTTCGGATTGGCTTGATGGATTGGACGGCCATTTCGGGCTGATTCTGGTTACGCCGGAATGGTTGCTGGCCGCGGTTGATCCTGTGCGCAGCATTCCCATCCTATGGTCGATGGCCGACGGGGAATTGCATTTGTCGCAATGCGGCATGGAATTGGTAGAGGTGCTGGGGCTTGGGCCGAGCGATATTGATGCCAAGCAGGCACTCGCTTTTGCTCAGGGCGGTTTTACCATCGGTGCGGCCACGCTTTACGATCGTGTGAAACCCCTAATGCCCGGCCAATATCTGGTCTGGCACCAAGGCGACGGTGCGCCGCGTACCGAGCATTATCATTTCTGGCGGCCTTTCCAGCCCAGCAATGTTCCGTATCAGGACCTGATCCAGCCTCTGTCAGCCTTGCATCATCGTTTGATTGAGGATCTGATCCGTTCTGCACAAGGGCGCACCATTGTCGCACCCCTTTCCGCGGGGTTGGACTCGCGCATGATTGTGTCTGGATTGGCGGCTGCCGGCTATCGCAATGTTTTATGTGTCGCATACGGACAACCCGAAAACCGCGAAGCCAAGGCCAGTCGCCAGATCGCTGCTCGGTTGGGCTATCCTTGGGAATTCGTGGCCTATGATTTACGGCGGGTTCGGGAAGGGTTCTTCAATGCGGACCATCAACGTTTTTGGCGCTACAGCGACAGTCTGACGGCGGTACCCTTCACCCAGGATTATCTGGCCATGGCGGAGTTGCGGCGGCGTGGTCATTTGCCGCCGGACGCCATCCTGGTGAATGGCCAGTCGGGTGATTTTACCTCGGGCAATCATGTGCCGGCCTCGCTTTTCCAGCCGCTTGACGCGGCGCCCGAGGAGAGGGCGCAGCGCATAGTGAAGGCATTGATGCACAAACACTTCAAGCATTGGCAGAATCTGGAATTCGGACAGCACGCAAAGGTTATTTCCGAGCTCCTGATAGAGGAGATCAGCAAATTGGGCTTGGCGGCCCTTCCGCCGGAAGCCGACCATGGCGTTTATGAGTTCTGTGAGTTTAATGATCGCCAAAGCAAGTATGTAATCAACGGACAACGCTGTTATGAGAGCCTGGGGCTTTCCTGGCGGTTGCCTTTGTGGGACCGTGCCAATCTGGATTTCTGGGAAAAGGCACCCCTGGCCACCAAAATTCAACAAAAGCTGTATCGCGAGGTCCTCTCCCATGACAATTGGGGGGGGGTCTGGGATGACATTCCAATCAATGCGCTTAGCGTCAGGCCTGGTTGGCTGAAGCCGGTTCGCTGGTTGGCCCGCGCGCTTCACGCGCCGCTTGGTAGAAAGCGGTGGCATCGGTTTGAGAAGCAGTATTTCGACTACTTCATGGCTCCGCTCTGCTCATACGCGCCGTGGACGTATCGGCGTGTCGCCAGCGATCGGCGCGGCTTCCGCAGCCCGTTTGCTTGGTATGCTGCGGACTATCTGGAACGGAAGGGCCTGCGTTGGGACGGAATCAGCACTGCGCAGGCTGTATGAAGCCTTCTTTGGGCGTGTTCACTCGCGCCATACAACTGCTCTACAGGTCGGGCTCAAGCACCTCATGCATGTCGTAACGGTAGTCGGGGCGCGTCCCCAATTCGTCAAGGCGGCCGCTCTTTCCCGGGCCATCGCCGGCTATGGAGGCGGGATCAGGGAATCCCTGGTGCATACCGGGCAGCATTATGATTATGCGATGTCCGAGCAGTTCTTTCAGCAGCTTGGCCTGCCGGCACCCTGCGCCAATCTGGAGGTGGGCAGCGGCAGTCATGGCGCGCAGACCGGGGCGATCATGCAGGGGCTGGAAACGCTGCTGCCGGGGCTTAGTGCTGATATCGTGCTGGTGTATGGCGACACCAACTCCACATTGGCGGCCGCGCTGACCGCTGCGAAGCTGGCCATTCCGATCGCACATGTCGAAGCTGGATTGCGATCGTATCGGCGCGGCATGGCGGAAGAGGTCAATCGGGTGGTGACGGACAGCCTCTCAGATTTGCTGTTCTGTCCGACGCAGGCGGCTGCCTCGGCCCTGCGCGCGGAAGGTCATGGCGATGATGTGCATCTGGTTGGGGATGTCATGCTGGATGTCTTCCGTTCCGTCCTGACGGAACTGGATGGCGATGCCGAACGCAAGGCGTTGGGGGTTGCCTCGCATGGCTACGCTCTGGTCACGATTCATCGCGCCGAAACGGTGGATGACGCGGCCTGCCTGGCGGCTGTCCTGCAGGGACTGACGATATTGGCGCGAAGGATGCCGGTGGTCCTGCCGCTGCATCCGCGCACACGCAACACCATGAACCGCATGGGCCTGGCGATGCCGGCCGGGGTCCAGGTCGTTGATCCTGCCCCCTATAAGGGAATGGTGGCCCTGTTGCAGGCGGCCGCCGTGGTGGTGACGGATAGCGGTGGGTTGCAGAAGGAAGCGCTGTTTGCGGGCAAACCCTGCGTGACCATTCGCGACGAGACGGAGTGGTCCGAAACGCTGGAAGGGGGGTGGAACCGGCTGTCACCGCCACGGTCAGAGGGGCTGGTGGATGCGGTCGATGCGGCCCTGCACGCCGTCAAGGGGCCGATGCCGGACTATGGCGGCGGCCAGGCTGCGCAACGCATTGTGGATGTTCTCGCGCGGTGGCAGGGGCCGTCTTCGTGAAACTGCTCTATATCGGCCGGCAGTTTTCCGGGTTGCGAACCTCGCTTGTTTCCGGCCGTTGGCAGCCGACCGGGGTTCCGACAATCTATCGGATGATCGAAGCGTTTGCCGCTCGGACTGACCAGTTCCATCTGCTTCTGGTGGACAAGGACCGCAGGCAGGACGACGCGGTTTGTGAAACCCGCCTTGCCGGCCTGGATTGCCCGGTCACGCTGCTGGGGCTGCCTGCATGGGTACGGCGGATCGGGTCCTCGGCGATTGGCGAAATATGGCAGACCGTTGCGGTGCTCCGGCAGGCTCGGCGGCAGGCCCCCGATATCATCTATATCGATCATGCCAATACCCTTGCAGCCGGGATTCTGGCGCGGTTCAGCCATCGTCGCGTCGTCTATCGCATCATGGGTGTGTACCCATTCATGCGCGACGTGATGCATGGGACGGGGGTGCGGAACCGCCTGTTCCGGTGGGCCTATCGCCAACCCTATGATCTTGCCATCTGTACCCAGGATGGCAGCGGTGTCGAACCCTGGCTCAGCGCGGCGCTTGATCCGGCCGTTCCCGTTCAGGTCATGGTCAACGGTGTAGACAAGTCGATTGCGGAAGCCGCGTTGCCGGATGAGGTCGAGGACTTCAGGGCGACTTTGCCAAGCGGGTCCACGCTGGTGCTCTTCCTTGGCAAGGTGGAGCCGGCCAAGGGTGTCGCGGAGTTCGTCGAAGGCATGGCCCGCGCCATTCAGCAAGGGGATGGCCGCATTCATGGCCTGATCGTGGGAACCGGCAGTCTTGATGCTGCTATTGACGCGCGGCTGGCGGAGCTCGGCTTGACCGACCGTATAAGGCGGGTCAGAGCCCTGCCCCATCGCAGCGTCCTGGCGGTTTTTCGCCAAGCGGATATCTATGTTTCCATGAATCGGCTCGGCAATCTCTCCAATGCGAATCTGGAGGCGATCGTCAGCGGTTGCTGCATGATTATACCCGACAGCCAACCCCAGTCCGGTATTGATATCTTTACCGACGCCCTGTTGCCGCAACACGCCGTTTTGCGTTTTGGCCCTGTCGAGGAAGTAGGAGCGTTGGGGGAGGCGCTGGCGGCCCTTTGCGCCGATCCACAGCGCCGGGAAGGTATGCGCGCTGCAACGAAAGCGGCTTCCGCGGCGCTGCCAAGCTGGGATGAACGGATAGGGCATGAATTCGATCTGGTGACCGCGTTGCTGGATGGGGCTGCGCGGTGATGCCGTTGGCCAAGTGTCGGGTTGCCTTCCTCCTGCCGGATTTCTCCGCCGGGGGTAGTGAAAGGGTACTGCTGCAACTGGCGGCGCATTTGACGCCCCCCTATCAGCCGGCCCTGATCGTGCTGCGTGATCGCGGCCCTTTGCGGTCACTGGTGCCGGATGGAATGCCGGTGGTTGATCTGGGCAGCGACCGCCTTCGAACCTCCGTCCTTGGCTTACGCCGGGCACTGATGGAGATGAAGCCGCAGATCGTTGTTTCGTCCATGGGATATATGAATCTGATGGCGGCCGCCGTGTTGCGCACGCTGCCGCTGCAAACCGGTCTGGTGCTGCGGGAAGCCAACACGCCTGCAAGCACCCTGGCGGCCCTGCCTGCCTGGCTGCCTGCAAGAATGGCCTATCGGTTGCTTTACCAACGGGCGGATCTGGTGCTCTGCAATGCCGAGCATGTCCGCTCGGCATTGACCGGGCTGGGGGTGGAGGCGGCGCGGATCGCGCATTTGCCCAACCCGGTCAATGAACGTGCAATTCGCGCACAGGCGGAGTTCACCGCAACCGGCGACAGTGAACCGCCGCACGTCATTGCTGTCGGTAGGTTGGTTAGACAGAAGGGGTTCGACCGTCTGATTGATGGCATCGCGGCAGCGCAGGGCGTTCCCTTCACAGTGACCATCATAGGGGAAGGGCCGGAACGCGCCGATCTGGAACAGCGGGTTCTGCACGCCGAATTGCGCCAGACCATCCGGCTGGCGGGATATAGCGACAGTCCGTGGCGAAGCATGGCCGCCTCTGCCGGTTTGGTGATGACCTCCCGCTGGGAGGGCTTCCCCAATGTGGCCCTGGAAGCCCTGGCCTGCGGACGCCCGGTCTTTGCCCTTGCCGAGGTTCCGGGCCTTGCGGAACTGCGGGAAAGGGCCGGCGCGGACTGGGTGCGGCTCTATCCCGACATGGCAGCCCTGCTGGACGGGCTTGGCCGGCATTGCGCCACCGGAGCCGCCATGCCGCGCGCCCTTGGCCCGTCACGCCTGCCCCATATCTATCGCGACGATGCCGTATGCCTGGAGTTCCGGAGGCAATTGGACGGGATCATGCGGAACCGGCGGGATCTTTTCGGCCCGGCATGATGGCAGGACTAAACAGGCGGAAAGACTTTGCTGCGATGCATAATCGACCTTGCGGCTCGGAACGGGCGCATGATATTCCCCGGTGACCTGATCAGTCCGGCACCGCCACGAAAATCACCAGCCCGGTGCTTTGTCATACAATGTCCAGCGGTGCAATACAGCTATGGTTTCTGACGCTGTCGCGATTATTGGAGCGGGTCACTGGGGACGCAATCATGTCCGGAACTTCGCAAAGCTAGGTGCGCTGAGGACGATTTGCGATTTCTCGGCGCAGGTTCTGGATCAATTCGCGCCGGATTATCCCGATGTCATGCGAACCGGCGATCTGGCATCCGTGCTGGCCGATCCGGCCATTCGTGGCGTGGTCATCGCGACGCCGGCCGAGACCCATGGCGATATTGCCGCCAGGGCAATGGCCGCAGGCAAGGACGTTCTGATCGAAAAGCCGATATGCCTGGATCTGGACCAAGCCAATGCGCTGGCCGACCAGGCGAAATCCGCCGGCCGTATTCTGATGGTGGGGCATCTGCTGCACTATCATCCTGCCTTCCAGGCCATGTTGAAGACCTTGCAGTCGGGTCGTTTGGGGCAGTTGCGCTATGTCTATTCCCAGCGCCTTGCCCTGGGTAAAATTCGCAGTGAAGAAAATGCGCTGTGGTCCTTTGCGCCGCATGACATAGCCATGATCCTGGCCCTGACCGGAACCATGCCGGACCGCGTGGCATCGCATGGCGGGGCCTATGTCAATCCGCAGATCGCCGATACCACGCTCAGCTATTTCTATTTTCCCAGCGGGGTGCAGGCGCATATTCATGTGTCCTGGCTGCATCCATACAAGGATCAGCGTCTGGTCGTCGTTGGTTCGGAAGCCATGGCCGTCTTCAATGATGTGGCGCCGGGAACCGAGAAGCTGCAGCTTTTCGCCCATCGTGTTTCCTGGGATGGGGAATTGTCGAGCATCGAGCGCGGTACGGCCGTTCCCATTGAATATGATATGGCGCAGGAGCCATTGGCCCAGGAATGCCGCCATTTCCTGGATTGCATGCGCACACGTACCCCGCCCGTCTCCGATGCGCAGGAAGCGATCCGCGTCCTGCGTGTTCTCACCGCTTGCCAATCCTCCTTGGAGGGTGGCGGTATGCAGGTTCCCTGACCCATGTCTGATCCAACGGTTTACATTCACCCGACCGCAATCGTCGATGACGGGGCGGTGATTGGCGATGGTGCCAGGCTTTGGCATTTCGTCCATGTCCTGCCGCGAACGATTGTCGGGGAAGGGGCGGTGCTTGGTCAGAATGTGATGGCGGGGCCAGATGTGGTCATCGGGCGCGGCTGCAAGATCCAAAACAATGTTTCGCTGTATAAGGGCGTGACGCTGGAAGAGGATGTATTCTGCGGACCGTCCTGTGTTTTCACCAATGTGATGACGCCGCGGGCCTTTGTGGAGCGCAAATCCGAATTCCTGCCGACCCTGGTCAGGCGTGGCGCCAGCATCGGGGCCAACGCGACCATCATCTGTGGTGTTACGATCGGCGCATATGCGATGATCGGTGCCGGGGCGGTGGTGACCCGCGACGTCCCCAACCACGCCTTGTGGGTCGGCAATCCGGCCCGGCCGATGGGCTGGGTCAGCCGCAGCGGTGAAAGGCTGGGTGCTGATCTGGTCTGTCCGCGAACGGACGAGCGCTATCGCGAGGGGCCGGCGGGCTTGGAACTGATCTAGGGTCCGGGGACCCTAAGGCGAAGGGCCGCCGCCGCCGACGTGGCCCAATTTTCCGGGAATCCAGGCAGTGTCCAGCAGCATCAAATTCGTTGATCTTGCCTTGCAGCAGGATCGAATTCGCCCTTCCCTTGATCGGCGGATTGCCGCTGTTCTTGCCCATGGCAAATATATCATGGGGCCGGAAGTGGCCGAGCTGGAAAAGGCGCTGGCCGACTGGGTGGGCCAGGGCATGTGCATCAGCTGCTCCAGCGGCACGGATGCCCTTGTCATGCCGTTGATGGCCTGGGATATCGGGCCTGGCGACGCGGTCTTCGTGCCATCCTTCACCTTCACGGCGTCTGCCGAAGTGATTTTGTTGCTGGGTGCGACCCCGATCTTCGTGGATGTCGAGCCGGCGAGCTTCAATATCGATGTGGCCGATCTTGCCGCGCGCATTGCCGCGGTGAAGGCAGAAGGGCGCCTGCGTCCGCGGGCGGTGATGGCGGTGGATCTGTTCGGGCTGCCGGCCGATTATGACGCGATCCACGCCGTGGCGAAGGCGCAAGACATGTATGTGCTTGCCGATTCCGCCCAGAGCTTTGGTGCCCGTGCGGCTGACGGCAAGCCGGTGGGGGCGCTGGCCGATATCACCTCCACCAGCTTTTTCCCGGCCAAGCCGCTGGGCGGCTATGGTGATGGCGGAGCAGTCTTCACCACCGATCTGGATCTGACCGAGAAGATGCGCTCGATCCGGGTTCATGGGCAGGGCACCGAGAAATATGACGTCGTGCGGATCGGTCTGAACGCCAGGCTTGATACCCTGCAGGCTGCGGTGCTGCTGGCCAAGCTGGACATCTTCGCCGAGGAGGTGGAGGCCCGCAACCGTGTGGCGGCGCGCTATTCGGAAGGGCTGAAGGACGTCTGTACGGTACCGGCCGTTCCGGCGGGCGTGACCTCAGCCTGGGCGCAATACACGATCCGCTGCGCCAACCGGGATGCAGTGGCGGCGAAGCTGAAACTGGCTGGTATCCCGACCGCGATCTATTATCCGCGCCCGATGCATCTTCAGACGGCCTATCTCGCCTATGGCGAAGGGGTGGGGTCGCTTCCGGAATCGGAACGGGCCTGTGGCGAGGTGCTGAGCCTGCCCATGCATCCCTATCTGACGGATGGGGAAATCGACGCGGTGGTGTCTGCCTTCCGTGATGCCGTTGCCGAGGCTTCCTGATATCGTCTGCGCGAAGGGCGAGATGAATTGCAATAGGCACAGTCATCCCAATCGCCCGCGATCGCGCGGCCCGGCCCTGCCGCCCCTTGCCCATGGCATGGGGTGGCGCCGGGGAATGAGCCTTGCGCCCAGGTTGGGGCAGGCAATAACTACTGCTTTCGGGAAGGGCGACATTTCCTGCCCGGCGGGCGCGCATTCATGACGGGAAAGCCGGACGGATCGCGCCGTAATCGTGGCCGGGCCGGCGTGGTGCTGGCCCTGAAACTTGCGGTCACGCTGGGCCTGCTTGCGCTGATTCTCAGCAAGGTGGAACTGGGGGACGCCTTTGCGCGCGTCGCATCGGCTTCCCTGCCGTTCCTTGCGCTTGCCCTGCTGGTTGCCGGGGTGCAGCTGTGCCTGCTGGCGGTACGCTGGTCCTTCATCCTCGACCGGATGGGTTCTTCCATCGGGCTGGCGAATGCCCTGCGTCACTGTTGGGAAGCCAGCTTCTACAATCTGGCACTGCCTTCCGGAATTGGTGGCGATGCGATACGGATGTTCCGCTGCCACCGTCAGGGCTGCACGGCCAGGATTGCGATCGGCAGTGTAGTTCTGGATCGCTATGCCGGGGTGATGACACTGCTGCTGCTGACCGCGGGCCTGTTGATGATGCCCGGCCATCCTTTGCATGAGGTTGTCACCGGAGAGGTGACGGTGGTCATCATCGCGGCATTGCCCATATTGGCGCTCGGCCCCGCCGTGGTCGACCTGATCCCCGGACCATGGTGGCGCTGGAAGCCCATCGCCCCGTTGGTTTGGCTATGTGCCACGGCGCGCCAAGTGGTGCTTCATCCCAGTAGTGGCGCGGTTGTGCTTGGACTGTCCCTGGCCATCCATATCTGTACCGCCTTCAGCTTCATTCTGATAGGACAGGCCATCGCGGCCGATATCCCTCTTGCTCTTTATGCCCTGGTGGTTCCCACCTCCATGCTGGCGACGATGATCCCGCTTTCCCTGGGTGGCTGGGGTATTCGCGAAGGTGCCATGGTCGGCCTGTTCTCCCTGGCGGGGGTGCCGACCACCGAAGCGCTCACACTTTCCGTTCTATTCGGCCTTGTATTGCTTGCATTGGGACTGCTGGGCGGGGCAATAGGGCTGATGCAGCCGGAAAGACCCGGTAGTCTGGACGCCAAGCAGGAAGCCGACTGAACAGTGATGAGCCCGGAAATGTCTCCTCGTTCCGATGATGCGCGAAAGACCCATTTCGAACGCATTGCCAAGGACCGTCCACGCTGGAAAGCCCGCAACGCGGCCTATTACGCCGATGACATCGCCTATATGCGCTTCCTGGTTCGCGAAGGCGCGCGCATCCTGGATCTGGGCTGCGGTGATGGGGATTTGCTGGCCGCTTTGGCCCCGGGGGAGGGGATCGGGGTGGATTTCAGCCCGGCGATGCTGGCGGTGGCGCGCGCCCGCCATCCGGACCTGACCTTCCTGGAAGCGGATCTGGAAGACACCGCCGCCCTGATCGACGTGCTGAAGGACAAGGGGCCGTTCGATTACATCATCCTGTCCGACACGCTGGGCTATCTGAATGACTGCCAGGCGCTGCTGGAAGCACTGCATGACCTGATGGGGCCGGACAGCCGCATCGTCTGTTCCTATTATTCGGCCCTGTGGGAGCCGGTCCTGGCGCTGGGTGAAAGGCTGGGACTGAAAATGCCGCAGCCCGAGGTGAACTATCTGGGCTTTCAGGACATCGCCAATCTGCTTTTCCTGGCCGATCATGATGCGATCAGGAACGAGTTCCGGCAATTGATACCCTATCGCCTGCTGGGGCTGGGTACGCTGGTGAACCGCTTCCTGGGTACCCTGCCGGTGCTGCGGCGCCTGTGCCTGCGCCATCATATGGTGGCTCGATCCCTGCGCAGAAGGGAGCGGAGGAATCCATCCGCTTCGGTCCTGGTGCCTTGCCGCAACGAGGCTGGCAATATCGAGGCGATCGTGCAGCGGACCCCGCGCTTTGCCGAGGTGATGGAGATCGTGTTTGTCGAAGGCAATTCCTCCGACAACACCTATGAGGAATGCCTGCGGGTCAAGGAAGCTTATAAGGATTCCTGGGATATCACGGTGGTGAAGCAGCCCGGCAAGGGCAAGGGCGACGCCATGCGAACCGCCTATGCCGCGGCGAAGCACGAGGTCTTGATGATCCTCGATGCCGACATGACCATGCCGCCGGAGGAGTTGCCGAAATACTATGCGGTGATCGCCGAGGGGAAAGGCGAATTCGTCAACGGCACGCGTCTGGTATATCCCATGGAGCAGGGGGCGATGCGCTTTCTGAACTATTGGGCCAATCGCAGCTTTGCCCTGATTTTTTCCTTTCTGCTGAACCAGCGTTTCACCGATACGCTGTGCGGTACCAAGGTTTTCACGCGCAAGGCCTATGACCGTATTTCCGAGGGGCGTGCCTATTTCGGCGATTTCGACCCGTTTGGGGATTTCGATCTGATTTTCGGGGCGGCCAAGCAGAATCTGAAGATCGTCGAGGTACCGATCCGCTATGCCGACCGCACTTATGGCTCGACGCAGATCAATCGTTTCCGCGACGGCTGGCTGCTGCTGAAGATGGTGGTGTTCGCCTGGCGCAAGCTGAAGGCGTTCTAAGATGGCGACGGATGCCCATCCCATTCTCGCCGAACAACGCGATGTCTGGGATCGCAAGCCCGGCCTGCGCGCCATCTATGCCGATTATCACCGGCGCATGCTGGCGGCGCTGCGTCATCCTGGCGCGCCGCAGGGGCCGGTTCTGGATGTCGGCGCCGGGTCCAATCGGTTCAAGGCACTGGACCGGGATGTGATCAGCCTGGATATCGCAGCCGCTCCCTGGGTGGATGTGCAGGGCGATGCCTGCCGCCTGCCCTTGGCCGATGCCAGTCTGGCCGGGATCGCCATGCTGGATGTGCTGCATCACCTGGTCGATCCACTGCCCTTCTTCCGCGAGGCGCAGCGTTGCTTGAAGCCCGGCGGCCGGCTGGTGCTGATCGAACCCGGAATGACGCTACTATCCTATCCCTTCTATCGCCATTTGCACCGGGAACCGGCGGATCTGTCTGTTGATCCTTTCGAGCCGCGCCGTCAGGACGGCCCGGTCGATCCCTTTGATTCCAACCAGGCCATCCCCACCCTGCTGTTCCAGCGTCAGGCCCATCGCATGCGTCTGGTGTCCGAAGTGCCCGGCCTTCGGCCGGTGGATCGGAGTTGGCTGTCCCTGTTTGCCTATCCGTTGAGCGGCGGGTTTCAACGTTGGAGCCTGCTTCCGGGGGCGTTGACCGGCCCGTTGCTGGCGCTGGAGCAGCGGCTGCTTCCCTTCATCGGACCCATCATGGCGTTCCGCCTGTTGGTGGTGATGGAGCGGACAGGGTGAAGGTGCTGCATGTCATCACCACCTTGAACCGGGGCGGGGCCGAGACGATGCTGGCCGGGCTGTGCCGTTTGCCCGGCGACAGGGTGAAGCCCGCGGTCGCTGTCTTGCTCCCCAAAGGCCTGTTGGTCGAGGAGTTGCACGCGGCGGGTGTAGAGGTATTGGAGCTTGGTTTCGGCCGGCGCCTGCCCAACCCGTTCGGCTTGTTGAAGCTCGTCGCATGGATCCGCCGGAACCGGCCGGATGTGGTGCAGGGCTGGATGTATCATGCCGACCTGACGGCATTGCTTGCGCTCTGGCTGTCCGGCCGCCGGAACAGGACCGTGCTGGCTTGGGGTATCCGTTGCTCGGATATGGACCTGGCGCGCTATTCGGCCGTATTGCGCGGCGTGGTCAGGCTCTGCGCTCGGTTGTCCCGCCTGCCGGATGTGGTGATTGCCAATTCCGAAGCCGGCCGGCGCGTCCATGCCGCGCTCGGCTATCGCCCGAGACATTTTGCGGTGGTGCATAACGGCATCGATGCGGATCGCTTTTCGCCTGATCCAGCTGCCAGGGCCGCGGTTCGCGCGGAACTTGGCATTCCCGACGATTCAGTGGTCTTCATTCATGTCGCGCGGGTTGACCCGATGAAGGACCATGCCGGCTTCCTGGATGCCATGGCGCGGTTACCCGACGCGGTGGGGATCATGGTCGGGCGCGATACGGAGACCCTGCCGCCCCAGGACAATGTCATCGCGCTCGGGCAGCGCAGCGATATTGCCCGGCTGTTGAACTGCGCCGACGCCGTCGTCTCGAGCTCCGCCTATGGGGAAGGGTTTTCCAACGCGATTGCCGAAGGCATGGCCAGCGGCCTGACACCAATCGCCACCGATGTCGGCGATGCGCGCATGCTGGTTGGTGCTACGGGATATGTGGTGCCCCCCTCGAATGTCGAGGATATTGTGCAGGCCATGCGAGCGTTCGCGGCGTTGCCCGCGTCGCAAAGGGAAGCGATGGGAAGCGCGGCGCGGGACCGAATTCGGACTGAATTCACTTTAGACGGCGCCGCGCGCCGTATGGAAGCGACCTATCATGCCATCCGGACCGTGTAAGCGGGGTTTGCGAAACAGCCATCCTCCGCCAGTTCCATTCCGGGCATTCTTCCGCGTCTTATGATTTGAAAGAGGCGAGAGCAGGAGGGCGAACTAGAATAGACCTTCCTTGATCCGGTCATTCTGCCACAGGGATGCTATGAATGCCGGTCGATAGTCTAGCCTTCGTCCTGGCACTGGGATGTATCATATCCATGGACTTTGACGCGGAACTGGTCCGGCATCTGGATCAGGCCGACAGTCTGGGTGGGCTTCGCGGGTTTGGTGCAAACAGTGGCAAGGGCCATCTTAACGAACGGGGCCATATGATCTATGCCGCAGCGCTATATGACATGCTCGCCGCTGCACAGATCCCCGTTTCGACCGAAGCGCAGCGATAGGACGTCAGCGGTCATGTCAGATTGTAATAGGCAGAACCCATGCGTGCTCGGTCAAAAGCCGAGCCTATTGGTGCAGGCCATTCCGGACAGCGGGATCAGGAAGCCGCCCTGCGCACCTGCATTGACGGCAGGCGGACGGTAATTTCCCGCCCCAGCAATCGCATCAGCACCAGGGCGCGACCCTGCGCGGTCATACCCTTGTAGATGCCAAGCTGTTCGAACAGGGGGCCTGCTTCCACCACCACGCCGTCCCCCGGCTTCAGCGCGGATTGCTTGGGAAGGCTGATCAGGCCGCGTTCATCTTCGCGGGCCTGAATCTCCTCTACGGTCCCCTGTGGCAGGGCCGATGGCCGCGGGCCGAACTGCACCAATCCCACCACCCCGAAGGTTCCGTTGACGGATCGCCAGGGCGAGGCGTCCAGATCCAGTTCAACGAACAGATAGCGTGGAAACAGCGGTGCGCGTCCCAGCCCGTTGGCAGTGGCAGCAATGCGCGGGCAATAGCAGTTGAAACCCTGGCGGATCAGGTTCGCCTCCGCGATCGGCTCGCCGGCCGGCTTGCAGAACACGGCATACCAGCGCTTCATGATGTCCTATCCGGATGGAGCGCGGCGGTGTTGATCTTCAACAGGTCGAGAACCAGCACCCGGTGCTGCCCGAACGCCGCGACCGCCGTCGCATAGGCACCATAAGGGTCGCTGACATCGGTGATGATCGCCGCGTCGAATGCCGGGAGTTGGAGTGGGTCCGACAGGATCGGCAGCCCGGCCAGCCTGCCGCCGGCCCGGCGCGCATCCAGGATGCCGACCAGCATGACATCCGATTCCAAGGCGCCCATGGCCACGATTTCCGCCAGTTCGCTCGACCCCACCAATGCGAAACGCGTTTGCCCATGCCGTCGGGCAACGTCGAACAATTCCGACGTCTGTTGGCGTGCGCGCCGGAAAAATCCCAGTGACGCGCTCAGATAGTCACCGGTCAGGCGAGCCTTCTCCGTGAAACCCTGCGGGGTGAGATAGTAGGCGTAGCGGTTGGCAGGAACCTGCTGAACCTTGACCCAGCCCTTGCGCACGCAGCGCTTCAGATAGGCATTCGCCAAGCCAAGAGCGATTCCGAGCTCCCCCGCCAGGCTGCGCTGGGAATGCGAGGCGTTGGTTTCGATTGCTGCGAGCATGCCCAATGTGATCACCGCCTCGTTCGAAGAGGCTTCCACATCGGTATATGCTTGCGAATCAGGTGGGGTGTTCATGTCGTGAACATAGCGTGTTCACGACATGAACGTCAAGACATGGCCGCGCGCGGGGGAGTGTCCTGGAAAACTGCCGACAAGGGGTTGCCAGCATCAAGGGCAGGACGCATAACTGCGCCTTGCCTTGAAGGCCTCCTCCGCAACGATCGTCGAACAGGGTTTCATGCCAACAGCGCTTATCACCGGCATCACCGGCCAGGATGGTTCCTATCTGGCTGAAATGCTGATCGCCAAGGGCTATCATGTGCATGGCATCATGCGGCGGGCCTCGACCTTCACGACCGAACGGCTGGATCACGTCTATCGCGATCCGCATGACGCGGGGGCGCGGCTGTTCCTGCATCACGGTGATCTGGCCGATTCTTCGGGCCTGCGGCGTATCCTGGGAAAGGTCCAGCCGGACGAGGTCTATAATCTGGCGGCCCAGTCGCATGTCCGGGTCAGTTTCGACCAGCCGGAATATACGGCCGACGTGGTCGGTACCGGCACGCTGCGCCTGCTGGATGCGGTGCGCGACTATATGAAGGAAACCGGGCGGCCAATGGATTCGGTCAAATTCTATCAGGCCGGATCCTCGGAAATGTTCGGTGCCGCCTTGCCACCGCAGTCGGAAACGACCCCGTTCTATCCGCGCAGCCCCTATGCGGTGGGCAAGGTCGCGGGCTATTGGTTCGGGGTCAACTATCGCGAAGCCTATGGCATGTTCATTGCCAATGGCATCCTGTTCAATCACGAAAGCCCGCGCCGGGGTGAGACCTTCGTCACGCGCAAGATCACCCGCGCGGCCGGGCGTATCAAACACGGGCTGCAGGACACGCTCTATCTGGGCAATCTGGATGCGAAGCGCGACTGGGGCTTCGCCGGCGATTATGTCGATGCGATGTGGCGCATGTTGCAGGCCGATAAGCCCGGTGACTATGTGGTTGCGACTGGCAAGGCCTATTCGGTGCGCGATTTCCTGGAGGCCGCCTTCAGTTTGGCCGGGCTCGACTGGCGCAAGCATGTGGCTTTCGATCCGCGCTATCTGCGCCCGACCGAAGTCGATCATCTGCTGGGTGACCCGGCCCGCGCCAAGGCGGAGCTGGGATGGGAACCCAAGGTCGATTTCGATGGGCTGGTCGACATGATGGTGGCCCATGACGTGGAACTGGCCGCGCAGGAACGCACGCTGATCAATGCGGGCCATGTGCCCCTGCAGCGCGGCGTGGCGCATTGAGATCATGACGATGGCAGCGGGGCGCCTGTTCATTGCCGGTCACCGCGGGCTGGTCGGGTCGGCCATTCTGCGCAAGGTTGAAGCCGATGGGCGGTTCGAACCGGTCCTGCGCAGCAGCGCCCAGCTTGATCTACGCGACCATGCTTCTGTGGATGCCTTCTTTGCCGCGGAAAAGCCGGACCATGTCATCCTGGCTGCGGCCAAGGTTGGCGGTATCCAGGCCAATGCGAGCTATCCGGCGGATTTTCTGTATGACAATCTGGCCATCCAGAACGCGGTGATCCATGGGGCGTTCCGCCATGGCGCGCGCAAGCTGGTATTCCTGGGATCAAGCTGCATCTATCCAAAATTCGCGCCCCAGCCGATCCGGGAAGATTCGCTGCTGACCGGTGCGCTGGAGCCGACCAACGAAGCTTACGCCATCGCCAAGATCGCCGGGTTGAAGCTGTGCGCTGCCCTGCGTCAGCAGCATGGTTTCAATGCGGTATCGCTGATGCCGACGAACCTGTATGGCCCGGGCGACAATTTCGACCTGCAGGCCAGCCATGTGATCCCGGCACTGATGCGCAAGGCGCATGAAGCGAAACTGGCTGGCGCCGAAGTGCTGGAGGTGTGGGGCAGTGGTCGGCCGATGCGGGAATTCCTGCATGTCGACGACCTGGCCGATGCGGTGCTGTTCGCGCTGGACCGGTATGAAGCGCCGGAGCCTCTGAATGTCGGTACCGGTGAGGATTTGTCGATTGCCGATGCGGCCCGTTTGATCGCCGATGTGGTTGGCTTCAGCGGAGGGCTGGTTTTCGATCCCTCCAAGCCTGACGGCACGCCGCGCAAGGTTCTGGATGTGTCGCGCCTGCACAATCTGGGCTGGCGCCACCGCATCGGGTTACGGGAGGGGCTGGAAGGAACCTATCGCTGGTTCTTGGAGAACAACGCGATCAGGCGCTGATTGGCTCTCAGCCACAGCCATTGAAGCGCGATCGCGGCGCAGGGCGTCAACACCGCTTCCGCAGGAAGCCGGTATTTCGCGCCGGACACGGGGCCCGTGAGCAGCAGGAAGTAGAGCACCCACAGAATGGCGGTCATCCCTGCCCAGGGGTGGCGCCTGCAGAGAATGATCAGCCCCCAGCCCGCCAGCGCCATATAGCCCAGATGGACCAGCGTGCCGATCCCGGCCAGCGCGACATAGCGCGGGTCCGATTGGGAAAGCATCCGCCCCACACGCTGCGGCAAGGGGCCGGTGGTCCCGTCGAAACTGGGCTTTGGCAAGGCGCGTACGCGGGGATCGAACAGAATGGACGGCGCGGCAAGGAACAGAGCCGCGCCGCGCAGATAGGTCTGCACGATGGCACCAAGCGGCTGTTCGGAAAGCTGGCGTTTTGCCATGGCAACCTGTGCGGCGCTTAGTTGAAATGGATTGTCGGCCGCTATCAATGCCATCTCCGCCGCGCTTTGCTGTTGCAACTGCGCTGCGGCCTCTGCCCGCGTTGTGCCATCCGCCGTTGCTTTGATTTCCGCCACGACCCAGTTCTGCAGATGGGTTCCCGATTGTGTGGTCAGGCTCCAGCTATCGAACAGGGCGTGGTTTCGAATCTGCCATGGCAGGATGACGGCGATACTGGCGCAGAGCATCATAAAGGCGGCCGATGTCGACTGCAGCCAGCTTCTGTTGCGCAGAAAGATGGTGAGCCCCGCACCTGCGGCCATGCAGGCGATAAGAGGAAGAGAGGCGGGACGAACCAGGGTCGCCATGCCGATGGCGAAGCCAGCCAGAAGAATCCATCGCCAGCCCCCCGTCGCGGTTGCCCGTTCTGCGCCCCAAAGCGACAGCAGAAGGCAAAACAGAAAAAGCGAGTCGGTCAGGATCATGCCGGCCTGGCTGATCTGATTGATGGAAAGGCCGGCCAGAGCCATGGCGGTCAGCATGCAGGCGCGCCCGAAGCGCCTTACGATCAGCCCGCTTACCACGACCGAAGCGGTATCAATGACAGCTTGGGCCAGCAGGACCGGCCAGAATTCGGCACCGAATATGAACCGCAAGGCTGCCAGAAACAGGATATAGCCCGGCATCCGTTCCGTCAGGGGCAGGGCCGAGAGGGACCCGTCAAGAAAGGCGCCATGCTCCAGAAACTGCCCGGCCGCACTCCAATACACCACGGCATCGGCATCCAGCATGTCAAAGCCGCTCAACGCCAGCCACAATGTGTTCGCCAATCGGATCAGCAAGGCTGCGACGATTAGGACCGGAAAAACAATCCGTGAAGGGCTGGGCACTGGACTTTCCTTGCCTGTGCAGGGGCGGCGGATATTCCGGGTTTGCCGTGTGGTTTGAGGCCGGATCGCCCGGTTTTGCCAGAAAGGCCAACCATGCTTCCGCGCAGACTGGCCGTCGGGATTGATAAGCCGTGCAAGACGTGTTGCCAACAGTCGATTGACAGGATGGATTGCCAAAGGTTAAGCCCAAAGGGTCAATTGAAACCCACTCTTTACAGTGCGGGATGCCCCAAATTCATAACATCGCGGTCATCGGCCTCGGCTATGTCGGCCTGCCCCTCGCGGTGGGGCTGGCGAGGTCCTTCCCCGTCATCGGTTTTGACATCAATGCCCAGCGCGTGGCCGAGCTGAAGGCAGGCCATGACCGCACGCAGGAGATTTCTGGCGATCGCCTGAAGGCGTCCAGCCTTGTGGTGACGGATGATGTGGCGGCGATCCAGGCCAAGGATATCTATATCGTTACTGTGCCGACGCCGGTCGGGCCGGATAATCTGCCCGATCTGGGCGCGGTGCGCGCCGCCAGCCGTACGGTCGCCAGGGCCATGCGCCAGGGTGCCATCGTGGTCTATGAAAGCACGGTCTATCCCGGCGTGACGGAAGAAATCTGCGGTCCGATCCTGGAAGCGGAATCCGGGCTGAAGCGCGGGGTGGACTTCTTCCTGGGCTATTCGCCGGAGCGCATCAATCCGGGCGACACGGTGCATACGGTCGACAAGATCACCAAGGTCGTGTCCGGCGAAAATGCCGAGGTCGCGCAAAAGCTGCTGGCTATCTATGGCGCGGTCAATGGCGGCAATGTCTTCCTGGCCCGCGACATCCGCACCGCCGAAGCCGCCAAGGTGATCGAGAACGCCCAGCGCGACATCAACATCGCCTTCATGAACGAGATCGCGGCCATCTTCGGCAAGATGGGGCTGTCGGTCTATGACGTACTGGAAGCTGCCGGCACCAAATGGAATTTCCTGCCCTTCACGCCGGGTTTCGTGGGCGGGCACTGCATCGGTGTCGACCCTTATTATCTGGCCCATGCCGCCCAGGCTATCGGGGTGGAGCCGCTGGTCATCCTGGCCGGGCGGCGCATCAACGATGCCATGGCGCCGGAGACGGCCGACCGGATCGCGGACCTTCTGGCCGGGCCGTCGCGGGTGCTGGTGCTGGGTGTTACCTTCAAGGAAAACGTGCCGGATATCCGAAATTCCAAGGTGTTCGACTTGATCGGCCAGCTGCGCAGGCGCGGGCATGCCGTGGGCGCGTTTGATCCGGCCGCGGATCGGGAGGAAACGACCCATGAATATGGCGAAACCCTGCTGGCTGAGCCGGGCACGGGCTGGGATGCGGTGGTGCTGGCCGTGCCGCATGCCGATTTCGCCGCACTGGATATGTCGGCTTTGCTGAACCGGGGCGGGCTGGTGGCCGATGTGAAGGGTCTGCTGCGCAAGGCGGATCGCCCCTCCGGCCTGCGCTATTGGACCTTGTGAGATCGTGATGGCCGATGCCGGAACGTTGGCCCAGCGCGTTACGCTGGTGGTTGTCTGCCATAATTCCGGGCTGGTGATTGAAAACCTGCTGCGCTCCATCCCCGTCGGGCTGCCGCTGATCTGCGTAGACAATGCCTGCACGGACGACACGATCACGCTGATCCGGCAATACCGGCCGGATGCCACCATCCTGCACAATGCGACGGGCCAGGGCTACGCCCGCGCCGCCAATCGCGGCTTGCGGGCGGTCGAGAGCGAATTCGCCCTGCTGGCCAATCCTGATACGGTGCTGAGTGCCGAGGCCATCGTCGCCATGCTGGCCGCCGCCGACCGCTTCCCGCAGGCCGCCATCATCGGCCCCGTCCATCGTGATGGGAAAGGGCATGTCGAACCCAGCCATGACGTGGCGCTGTGGGATCGACGCGGCCGGGGCAAACGCGGGGCGGAACCCGTGCCGGACGGCCCGCTCTGCGCCGAATTCATCTCCGGCGCCGTCACCTTTCTGCGAATGGGGATGGGCCGGGCCATCGGCTTCTATGACGAGGATGTCTTCCTGTACTACGAAGACGATGATTTTTGCCTGCGCCTGCGTCAGGCCGGCCATCTGCTGATCGTCGATCCTGCCGCGGTGGTGGTGCATCTGGGGGGCGGATCGGTGCGTCCGTCCAAGGGCTATGCCTGGGAAAAATTCTGGCATCTGGGCTGGTCACGCATCCATTTCGAGGCCAAGCATCGCGGGCGCGCGGCAGCCTTCAGAACCGGGGTGATTCTGGCCGCGCGTTACTTTACAAAGGCGCTCACCGCGTCGCTGGCCTTCAACCGGAAGAAGGCCGGGCGCGACTGGGCCCGCTGCGCCGGCACGCTTGCCGCGCTGCGGGGCGTGAAGGCGCATGATTACGCCGTGCGGATGTCAACGCACGGGTGACAGGTCAAAGGGGATTGCCATGAAGGCCGTGATCCTGGCAGGCGGGCTGGGCAGCCGGTTGAGCGAGGAAACCTCGCTGAAGCCGAAGCCGATGGTGGAAATCGGCGGGCGCCCGATGCTGTGGCACATCATGAAGATCTATGCCGCCCATGGCATTACCGACTTCATCATCTGCCTGGGCTATAAGGGCTATGTGGTGAAGGAGTATTTTGCGAATTACTTCCTGCACCATGCCGATGTGACCGTCGATCTGGCCAAGAACGCGCTGGAATTTCATCAGGCCAAGGCCGAGCCCTGGCGCGTCACCATGATCGATACCGGCGCGGAGACGATGACCGGCGGGCGCGTGCGACGCATCGCCCCCTATCTTGCGCCCGGCGAGCCCTTCCTGCTGACCTATGGCGATGGTGTGGGCAATATCAACATTACCGCATCCATAGCTTTCCACAGGGCGGAGGGCCGGGATTGCACCATGACGGTGGTATCCCCGCCCGGCCGTTTCGGTGCCACAATGCTGGACGGCGACCGGGTCGCGGCTTTCGTGGAAAAGCCGCTGGGCGACGGGGCACGGATCAATGCTGGCTATTTTGTCTGCGAGCCCTCGGTGATCGACCGCATCGCAGGCGATGCGACGATCTGGGAACAGGAGCCGCTGAAGACGCTGGCGAATGACGGGAAGCTTTCCGCCTTCCGCCATGACGGGTTCTGGCAGCCCATGGATACGCTGCGCGAGAAGACCCAGCTGGAAGAGCTCTGGGCCAGCGGCCGGGCGCCCTGGAAGATCTGGCAGGATTGATGGGAATGGCATGGCCCTTACCTGCGAGAGCATGTCTGAGCCGGTTGGAAGCGAGCTGGTATTTCCCCTCGCCCTTCGAGGCTCCGCACCTCAGGACGAGGGGAATGCCTTCGAAAGCCAGCATACAGTACCCGCATCCTGAGGAGCACCGCAGGTGCGTCTCGAAGGAGCGGGCGTCAGAATTCTGGATCAATTCAAACCCAATGAGCGCTGGCCGGTGCGGGTTCAGCTATTATGACCCTCTCCACCCATTGGGGGGAGAGAGTAGGGTGAGGGGGGCCTTCCAATGACCTCCACCACACTGGCTGATTTCTACCGCGGCAAACGCATCCTCCTGACCGGTCATACCGGTTTCAAGGGGTCCTGGCTCGGCCTCTGGCTGACCGGCATGGGGGCCGAGGTGCATGGGCTGGCGCTTGATCCGGAGACCGAGCCCAATTCGCATGCGCTGCTGCGGGTGCCCTATGCCTCCGACCTGCGCCAGGATCTGCGCGATGCCGACGGCGTGGCCCGGTTGGTGGCCGCCATCAATCCGGAGCTGGTCTTTCATCTGGCCGCCCAGCCTTTGGTGCGCCGGGCCTATCGCGATCCGTTGGAAAGCTTCGGCACCAATGTGATGGGCACCGCCAATCTGCTGCAGGCTCTGCGGAACTGCCCGGCGCTGAAGGCGGTGCTGGGGGTGACCAGCGACAAGGCCTATGACAACGACGCCTATGACGCACCTAAGGATCTGGTCTTTGCCGAGACCGACCGGCTGGGTGGGCGCGATCCCTACAGCGCTTCCAAGGGCGCGCAGGAAATTGTGATCCGCAGCTTTGCCGAAAGCTATTTCGCCAAGGTCGGAGTCAGGGTCGCCACCGCCAGGGCGGGCAATGTGATCGGCGGTGGCGATTGGGCGGAAGACCGGCTGATGACGGATGCGATGGCAGCCCTTTTGGCAAGCAAGCCGATCCCGGTACGCAACCCGCTGATGACGCGGCCCTGGCAGCATGTGCTGGAACCACTATCGGGTTATCTGCTGCTGCTGCACGCCCTGGCGGAAGGGCGCTTCGCCGGCGACGCGATGAATTTCGGCCCCGATGAGTCGTATAGCGTCCAGATCGTGGCCGACCGGCTCTGTTCCCTTTGGGGCGGCGGCGCGTCCTGGGCGCATAACGGCGACGAGGGACCAAAGGAAGCGAAGACGCTGGCCCTGACATCCGCCCTGGCGAAGGCGGCGCTGGGCTGGACCCCGCGCCTGGACCTTAACGATACGCTCGGCCTCGTGGCCGATTGGTACAAGGCTTGGGCCAGTGGCGCGGATATGGGCGCATTCAGTGCCAGGCAGATCGCGGGTTACGCCGCAAGGATGGATGCATGACCGATACACCCTGCTGCCGTGCCTGCGGGACGGAACTTTCGATCAGCCTGATCGATCTGGGCGCCACGCCGCTGGCCAATTCCTATGTCGATCCGGCCAAGGCGGATCGTCCCGATCCGACCTATCCGTTGCATGTGCGGGTCTGCCCCAACTGCTTCCTGGCGCAGGTGGAAGATGCCGTGCCGCCGGATGCGATCTTTTCCGACTATGCCTATTTCTCCAGCTATTCGCCAAGCTGGGTCGCCCATGCCAAGGCCTATTGCCAGGACGCCGCGCAGCGCTTCGGCCTGACCAAGGACAGTTTCGTGGTCGAGGTGGCGTCGAATGACGGCTATCTGCTGCAACATTTCGTCGGCATGGGCGTGCCGGTGCTGGGGGTGGAACCGGCCGCCAATGTAGCGGAGGTGGCCCGCGCCGCCGGCGTTGCCACCGAAGTGGCCTTTTTCGGCAGGGCCACGGCGGAACGGCTGGCGGCCAGCCATGGCAAGGCCGATCTGACCGCGGCCAATAATGTGCTGGCCCATGTGCCGGACATCAACGATTTCGTGGCGGGCTTCGCCGCGATCCTGAAGCCCAACGGGGTGGCGAGCTTCGAATTCCCGCATCTTCTGCGCCTGATGGCGCAATGCCAGTTCGACACGGTCTATCACGAACATTTTTCCTATCTGTCGCTCTTGGCTGTGGAGCGGATCTTCGCCAGCCAGGGCCTGCGGGTCTTTGATGTGGAAGAACTGCCCACCCATGGCGGGTCGCTGCGCGTCTGGGCCTGTCTGGCCGACGCGCCGCGCCTGGACGGGCCTGGCCTTGCGCATGTCCGCCGGATGGAGGAGGAAGCCCGTCTGAACCAACGGGCGAGTTATGAGGGGTTCCAGCCGAGGGTGGAGCAGATCCGAACCGATCTGAACGCCTTTCTTGGCTGGGCCAAGGGCCGTGGCGCCAGCGTTGCCGCCTATGGCGCGGCGGCCAAGGGCAACACCCTGCTGAATTTCTGCGGTGTGACGGCCCAGGATATTGCCTTCGTGGTCGATGCCAATCCGCATAAGCAGGGCAGGCTTCTGCCCGGCAGCCGCATTCCGATCCTGGCGCCGGAGGCACTGAAGGACCGCAAGCCCGATTACGTGCTGGTCCTGCCCTGGAATCTGATGGCCGAGATCACCACCACCGTATCCTATATCGGGGAGTGGGGTGGGCGCTTCCTGCGCGCTATCCCGAAGCTGGAGGTGATGGAGTAATGCAGGTCCGACCGCTCTCCATCCCCGGCATGGCCGTGTTGGACAGCGAGCGGCGGGGCGATGCGCGCGGCTGGTTCCAGCGCGCCTATTGCGGGGGCAGCCTGGACGCGGCCGGGCTGCCCTTCCCGATCCTGCAGGCCAATCTGTCCTTCAATGCGGAGACGTATACGCTGCGCGGGCTGCATTATCAGGCAAGCCCCCTGACCGATCCCAAGATCGTGCGGGCGGTGCGCGGGCGCTGCTTCGACGTGGCGGTGGATATCCGCCCTGATTCCCCCATGCGGGGGCGCTGGGAAGCGGTGGAACTGTCGGCGCAGAACGGGCTGGCCGTGCTGATCCCGGGCGGCTGCGCGCATGGCTTTCTGACTTTGGAGCCCGATACGGAGCTGCTCTATCTGATGGGTGCGGACTATCGCGCCGACTTGGCGCGGGGCCTGCGCTGGGATGATCCGGCCTTCGCCATATCCTGGCCGGGCAGGCCCGCGGTGATCAACGAACGCGATGCCGCTTATCCCGATTGGACCGGGTGGGGGCCGTGATGCGGGTCGTCGTGACCGGGGCGTCCGGCTTCATTGGCCGGCCGGTGGCGGAAGCACTGCTGGCGCGCGGGGTCAAGGTGCTGGCCATGGGCCGGTCCGATCCCCGTCTTGGCGGTGTGGAACTCCTGCCCTGCGATCTGCTCACTGATGATCCTGCCGCAATCCTGGCAAAGGCGCGGGCGGAGATTCTGGTGCATTGCGCCTGGGACACGACCCATGGTGCTTTCTGGACCAGCCCGGCCAATAGCGATTGGCTGCGGGCCACGCTGCGCTTGGCCGAAGCTTTCCGCGCGGGGGGCGGGCGGCGCCTCGTCGGCATCGGTTCCTGCGCGGAATATGACTGGACCTGTTTGCCGCCCAACGGCGTGGTGGCGGAAGACGCGCCCTGCAATCCCGCCACGCCCTATGGCCGGGCCAAGCTGGAAGCCTTCCGTCAGCTCTGCGCACTGGATGGGCTGGCGCTGGCCTGGGCCAGGCTGTTCCTGCTGTTTGGGCCGGGGGAAAAGGCCGGGCGACTGGTTCCGTCCGTGCTGGCCGCCCTGAATAATGGAGAGCCTGCGAGGATTTCGTCCGGCCGTCAGGTCCGCGATTTCATGACCACGCGGGAGGCGGGGGATGCGATAGCCGCCCTGGCGCTCAGCGCCGCGAATGGGGCGGTGAATATCGGTTCGGGCAGGCCGCAGTCGATTCTGGAGTTCGTGACAGAGATCGCAACTGCTTTCGGACGGCCTGAACTGGTGGCGGCTGGCGCGCTGCCCGACCGGCCGGACGATCCACCGGCGCTGCTGCCTGATCTGACCCGGCTCAGGCAGGAGGTGTGGTTTGCAGGGTATCCGCGGACCTTCTCGTGATCGTCTGGGCGGCGTAGGCGCCGATCAACAGCCAGAACAGGCGCTGATAGGCAATCTCGTGGCCCAGCCCGAACAAGCCGAAGACAAGACAGGTGCCCAGCAGACCCAGGTGATAGGAAGACAGACGGCGGTGCCGGATTGCGCGCCATAGTTTCGCTCGGGTCTGCCAGAGCAGCCAGCAAGGCAGGCTGAGGACAGTGGCGAAGCCTATAATTCCGAACTCCGCCAAAATCCAGATGGGCGTGGAATGGATGACCAGGGGCAGGCCTTTCGATCCGAGGTTGAGCCGGATAGCCGCACCGAGCCCGCTGCCAATCAACGGGTTTTCAAGCCAAAGATTGATGCCGGCGTGAATGCTGACGGCGCGCTCGTCGATGGCGGTGGATACGAATGTGTCCAGAGATCGTGCCAGCCCATCGGTAATACTCAACTCATCCGTTGATGATTGGATAAGGTTGGCAAGAAGGGCCAGAATATGAGGCAGGAAGGACAGGAACAGGTAAAAACCAACGGCCAGGGCGACGCTAAGGACCATATTGCGCCAGAGAACAGGCCGAACCACGAGCATGGTAAGCAGGAGTATGGCGGTACATGCCAGGCCCAGTTTCGAACCTGTCTGCCAGAGACCCAGGAACAATATGCCGCCCGCGATCAGGGCCATATGGCGCCGGTAGCCAATCCGAAATAGTGGGAGCAGGCAGAACAGCCCAGCCAAAGCCATCAGCAGCATGACCGCGAAGGTGTTGCGATTGGCGGAGTAGCCCTCGAAATTGGACATGCCGCTGAATCGCGTCACCCCGGAAAAATGGATGGCGAAGACGCCCAGTCGCACGATCACCACGACGACGGCCGTTGCCAGAATCGTCAGCAACAGAATGCGCCGGCCGTGGGCACCAAACTGCGACACGATCAGTGCCCCGCAGGCAACATAGCCCAGAATGACGAGCCAGCCGAAAAGGCGGTTTGACAGGGCCCAGGGCGTGATGCCGAATTGCAGCACGCCGTTCAGGAAGCCGAAGACCAGGACAAGCGTGATGCCGCCCAACCAGAGCCAGACCGGCTTTGGCAGAGCGATGGGCAGCTTATGCTGGAACAGGAAATAGGCCGCCATGGCCGCCAGCGCGGACAGGGCAATGGGATCGGCCAAATTGGCGGTGACGGCATTGCCCGATATTTCCAGGCGCATCTGGAAGAACAGCAGGATGCCAGCGCCCAATCCACACAGGATCGCGAGAATCTGGTTCATCTCCCGATCCGACCGGTTTGAACGTGCCAAGGCGTCCGCATCCCCCTGTCCGGTCGGGATGGCGACTTCAGCGGGAGAGCTGCTTTTTTTCCCGCGAAAGCTGTCGACCAGGGCATAGGGTGTCGCAGCCAGAACGGCGGCGGTCGAGCAAAGTCCGACCATTACGGAGGCGGCAACGGCCTCGTGCGGGGAGGCGCCAAATTGTCCGAAGACAGCGATGGCCGCCAGTTCCCGCACGCCCCAGCCGTTGACGCTGATGGGCAGGGAGGCGGCAAAACTGACAATCAGGGCACCGGCCAGCAGTTGTAGCGGTGACGCATCCGTACCCAGCGCAAGCAGGGCCAGCACATAGGTCGAGATGGCAAAGGCCTGGGCACAGAGCGTGATCCCGGAAACCGCTAGAAATTTCCGCAGGTTCCGCCATGAGATGGCCCCGGCAAGTAGTCGGGTTGCCTGGCCCTGTCGGGCCAGAAAGAGGCTCAGGCTTATCGCCAACCCGATGGCCAGTCCGATTTGCCCGAGCGGCATTGTCTGATTGAGGTCCCGCAGGAAGCTGAAGCCGTAGAGCAGGAGGCCGCCCAGTAAAGCCAGACCACCGCCAATCGCCAGCAGAACCACACGTTCATAGCCGGTCAGGACGGTAATCAACGCCGGCCTTACACCTTCGCGTTGCAGAACCATTTGCCGGCCCAGCACGGCGCCCAATATGCTGATCAGGAAGAGCGAGGACGCGAGCCCGCTGACATTGGCCCGAAACGCGGTTTTGAAGCTTTGGGGCGCGCCAAAATCCCGAAGCAGGCAGCCAAGTCGCAGGGAAACGGAGAGTATATTTCCGGCCAGCAGGACCATGATGCCCAGAAGCCACGGCCAGGATACGGAGAATATTTCCGTTGCGACATCCGCAATATCCATGCGCGCTACGACATAGAATGTCAGCGCGGCCGAAACCAGAATGGGGACAAATCTTCGGAGCGAGGACAGCATTTTTTACACTTCATGGCGGGAAATTGCCCGCGTAAGACGTTCCCTCTTCGCATGAAGGGCAGCAGGCCACAAGGCGTTGGTTTGTACAAATATCGATTGAGGTGAACCGGATTTACATCTGGAACGCTGCGCAGGACCGCAACGGATAAATCCCCGGTCGCGCGCTGCTCGGAACCCCTTCCTCTATGGCCCGAGATCGAAGATCTGTTCACCAAGGGTCAGCAGGCTGACGCTAAGCAGATAGGTGTCGTTGCGTCCGCTGACTTCTGCATTGTTATTGTAGAAGGTGCGCCGGAAGGACAGCTGTACGATGGTGCATTCATCGCCATAGGATAGCACGGCCTGCATGTCGCGGGTCTCGCCCTCATTCAGATCATGCTGGATGGCGAACCGGCTCTTGAAGAATTCATCGAATCTGTATTCCGCGCTGGCCGAGGCGTACTCGGTATGACCGGTGGCCAGATTGCCGTTGAAGGCGTCATCAGCAAACACGTAGGAAACCGCGCCGGAGAAAGGACCCTGCGTCAGGCTGGCATTGATGCTGCGATACCGGGTGTCATATTCGGTCAGATTGTTGACCGCTGTCTGATAGCCGATCGAGTATTTCCCGTCCCAGTCCAGATTGGCACCCAGAACGACGTCGGAGAAACCCTTGCCGATCCCGGTCATGTCCCGGAATTCCCGATCCTCGCTCGGGCGGTAGAACTGACCGATATTCAGGCCCGCGCCCAGCGGGCCGGTCTGTGCCATATAATCCAGGCCGTAACCCATGCGCGCCCCAGGTTCCACCACATCGGTGCCGCCCAACATGTCGTGGGCGGTGACGGAACCCAGGCCGACCTCATAGTCGATGAAATCCTCGCTGCGCTTGTTCAGGCGCTCCTTGGTGCTGGGCGCGACCCGACCGATGATCCTCGGTGTGATGGTTTCGGTGACCGTGCCGTCATAGCGAACCCAGGGCATCTGTGCGCCGAGCGACATGGCGGGATGTATCCTGCCCTCCGTTTCGTCGTCCTGATTGAAGCCGGCGGCAGTCTCACGTTCCGCTACGAACAGATCGGTCTGAACATCCGCCCGTGCCGTGCTGACAATACCCAGACCGAGATCGGAATTCAGTTCATAGCCCGGCGTGGCGGACAGGCGCTGCGTATCGGCGCCATTTGGCCGGTTGATCATGGCACTCCAGGCCGTCAGGTCAAAGCGGCCGTAACGACTGTCCGGTGCGGCACCATCGAAATAGAATTCCAGCGGCACATCGGGCCCGATGCCGGCCGTGGTGGAGGAGCCCAGTTCATCATAGGCCCGGCTCTGGGCCAGGAAATAGCTGCGGTCTCGAAAGCCTTCCAGACGCGCCTCATTGCGGATCACGCGGTTACCGCTATATCCGAACAGCGGATAGGTCAGCAGATAGGTGCGATCGGTCGCCTTGATGAATTTGCCGGAAGCCCGCCACGTCTCGTCGAGATGGGCAACACCTTCCAGATCGACATGGCCGCGAAACTTGCTGTTCTGCGGATCATAGGTCAGATTTCTCTGTAGATCTCCGAACGAAGTGTTGGCCCGCAACTCCCCGGAATCGAAGGCCTGACGATATTCACCCGACATGATCGCCCGACCTTCTTCCCCGAAAATCGGGTTGACGGTAAGGTCCTTGCTGTCATCGATGGCCCAGAAATAGGAGGGCCGCACGAAAAACCCCAACCCGTCATTGCTGCCAGCCGATGGGATCAGGAAACCCGATTTGCGGGTTACCGTATTGTCGTAATGCCCGAAATAGGGTGAATAGAGCACCGGGACGCCCATGATATCCAGCGTCACATGGCGGTATTCCACCCATTGCTCCGTCTGATCATGCGTCACCTGCCGGGCGCGCAGCTGCCAGAAGGGCTCGGCATCCGGGTTGTCCTTGCACACATCGCAAAGCGTGTAGACCGCGCGCGACAGGTCGGTTCGAGTGCCATTGCTGCGCCGGCCGGTATCGGCGGCCATCCGCGCCGTGCCTTGCATCCGGTAGCGGATTTCGCGGATCACGCCCGATTTCATGTCGGAGGTCAGCTCGGCATATTCCGTGAAAAAGACGGTTCCATCCGGCTCGTGCAGGATTACATTGCCGGAAGCCGAAACCGTATCCGTGCGCTGATTGTAGGTCAGCGTATCGGCCTGCAGATACCGATCCTCGGCCGCGACCTGCACATTGCCGCGAGCCACCACGACACCCAGATCGCGGTCATTGATGATTTCATCAGCGGTGAAAAGCAACTCGGACGGCGCTTCCGCCAGGGGCTGGCCTGCTGCCGGAGTCTGCTGCGCGAAAGTTCCCTGAGGCAACAGAAATGCCCCGGTCGCAACGCCAGCCAACAGCGCTCGTCGCAACCATGCAGCCCGACCGCTGCAATTCTTGTCTTCTGACTTTACTTTCGTAACCACGCTGCTGCCCATGCTTTCCAGTTCTTGGAAAAGACAAGGCAAGCAATAACCCAGGAAAAAAACCACAGCAACAGAAAGTCACGGACTTTCCGTAGCTTGAGATGAATTCCTCATAAACTGTGTCGATTCGCTCACACGCGCAATATGGTATTTGCCGGGGGTGGCAGGGGTGTCTCCTACCAGATATCGCGTATGTCCACCCTGCCGGTCAGAAGATACCACAGCAGGCCGATATGACTGTCGGCAATGCCCTGTAGACTGCGAAGTCCTTTGTTCCCAGGAACAAAGGCAGGTGAGGGCGGGTTTTTGCGCATCGTTGTTTGTCCCGCTTCCCAGGCCAGCGGTCGTAGCCCGACATGGCGCAGGCAGGCCATGAACCGGACCAGATGAGACATGTCGGTTACCGCAACCACATCGACAATGCCTTGGGAGCGTAACATATCGGCCAGTTCCGAGGCATTCTCGCAAGTGTCGCGGCCCCATTCCCCAAGCTGGACCTGCCCATCCTCCCAGCCCATCGCATCGGCCAGGATGCGGGCTTCGGCTATCGGCAGGTTGCCCGGCCGCCCGCCACTGACCAGCACCGGAACCGTCATCCGCGCCGCCAACCATTTTCCGGTCGCAGCCCTGGCAACCGATTCCGATGACGGCCAATAGCGGTCGCCCGCTAGCAGGGTAGCACCTGCGGTTGGAACCACCACTGCATAGGGTTCACCGGGAGGCTGTGCGGGGTCGAAGCGCGGTTGCAGGTTTAGCAATGCGGAACCCAAGCCCGTTGAGATGGCGGGGGTGGCCAGTACAAGGAAAGCCAGCCAGCACAGCGCCAGGCGCAAACGCCGATCAGGCCGGCACCACCACAGCGTCAGCGCGATGGCAACCAGGATCAGTCCGAAGGGCGGCAGGATGAAGTCAAGGATCAGTTCGCGCATCACGGCATCACTCCCAACCCAGTTCCCGGCGCAACGCATCCAGGCTGCGCCCACTTTCACGCCAGTCGCGGACGGTAGCACCGCGGTCGCGCTTGGCGAAGCGCCTGCCCTGCGCATCCAGGATCAGCCGGTGATGATGATAGTCCGGTTCCGGCAGGCCCAGCAGAACCTGCAATACCCGCTGCACATGACAGGCCGGTAGCAGATCTTCCCCCCGCGTTACCAGCGACACGCCCTGCAATGCGTCATCGGCCACCACGGCCAGATGGTAGGAAACCGGCGCATCCTTGCGGGCGAGCACGATATCCCCCCCGGCCAGCGGGTCGACCGGCAGGGTGCCGCGTGCCCGGTCTGTGAAGGTCAGATCCCCCACCAGCCTGGCTGCCTTCCGCGCGTCCAGGCGGATCGCATAGGTCTCGCCCGCCTCGATCCGGCGGTTTGCTTCCGCCGGGGGCATAGTCTTGTCCGGGCTGAAGAAAACCGGTCCATCCGGGCCGTTGGGCGCGTTCAGGTCGCCATCCACCAACGCGGCAATGGATCTGCGGGTCTGGAAACAGGGGAAGGCTACGCCGCCTTCTTCCAGCACATGCACCAGCTCGCGATAGAAGTCGAAATGATCGGATTGGCGGCGCACCGGCTGCTGCCAGTGCAGACCCAGCCAGGCCAGATCCTGCAGGATGGCCGCCTCGAATTCCGGTTTTGCGCGGGTCCGGTCGATATCTTCGATCCGCAGCAGGAAATGCCCGCCATTCCGCTCCGCCTCTCGCCCCGCGAACCAGGCGGAATAGGCATGACCGATATGCAGCAGGCCCGTGGGGGACGGTGCGAAGCGGGTCACGATCTGCATGAAAGCGTGCTGTCCTGTGAAGGGTTCGGAATCCGTGCCAGAGATTTTCTGTAGACCCTAGTAATTGTGCCAAGTGTTACAGGGAAGTGATATTTTGGGCGCTCCAAATACGACATGTTGTGCGCTCTTGCGGAAAGGGATAGTCTCCGCGCCGCGTAAGGTTTCGACCCTGATTCGCTTGAACGGGGAGTCCAGATGCAAGCGGCGTATGATTGCCCGGCCCTGGTTCTGAACGCGGACTTTCGCCCGCTGTCCTATTTCCCATTGTCCTTGTGGGATTGGCAGGAGGCGGTGAAGGCCGTGATCGCTGAACGTGTCACCGTAATCGCCGAATATGAACGCGCGGTGCGCTCGCCCAGTTTCGAGATGCGCCTGCCTTCGGTGATCGCGCTGAAGGATTATGTGGCCCCCGCTCCGCGCCCGGCCTTCACCCGTTTCAATGTCTTCCTGCGCGATCGGTTCACCTGCGCCTATTGCTTCGCGCGACCGCATTCGCATGAACTGACCTTCGACCATGTCATTCCACGCGCCCAGGGCGGCGGGACGAGTTGGGAGAATGTGATCACCGCCTGTTCGCCCTGCAATCTGCGCAAGGGTGGGCGGACGCCCAGGCAGGCGGGCATGCAGCTGGGCTGGCGGCCCTATCGCCCCGGTACATGGGAGCTGCAGGAAAACGGCCGGGCCTTCCCACCCAATTTCCTGCACAAAAGCTGGACCGATTATCTCTACTGGGATACGGAGCTGGAGTTCTGATCTGATACCAAGCTGTGATGGGCTGGACTCATCGCTGCTTGGTAAGGCCCGCGCGGCGCTTGAGCGAAACCCGCACCTAATTGGTCGCAGACCGAGCAGGTTGGTATGGTAACCTCCCGGAAGATGTCGGCATGTTCAAACCCTTTCGCCGTTGGCTGAAATCCCGCCGCAGGAAGCGGCTGGAGCGGCTGCCCGCCCATGTGCGGCTGGGCCGGCACAGCTATGGCCTGCTGGGCAATATGCTGGCGGGGTCGTCCGGCGATGCACCGCTGACGGTTGGCAATTTCTGTTCGATCGGGCCGGAGGTACTGTTCTTCGGCAAGGCCGACCATCCGACCGATCTGGTCTCGACCTTTCCCTTCCGGGCAAAAATCTGGGATCGCGACGGGGTGAACCGCGATGCGATCAGCAAGGGTGGCATCACGCTTGGGCACGATGTCTGGATCGGCGCGCGAGCGATCATCCTGTCCGGAGTGAGCATCGGAGATGGCGCCATCGTCGCGGCGGGTGCGGTGGTGACCCGCGATGTCGCCCCCTACACCATCGTGGGTGGCAATCCGGCCCGCGCCATCCGCCAGCGCTTCGCACCGGATATCGTGGCGGCCATGGCGCGTATCCGCTGGTGGGACTGGGATGACGAAACCCTGCATGCCCGCCGGGATGCGCTCTACGGATCGGTCGAGGAATTCGCACGGCTTTACGATCCCGGAACGGTTTGATCCGAAAGGCGGTATGCGTGCTTGATCGCGGCCCGCGATCTTGCCACTCTCCAGCCATCCGTTTTGGCTTTTGTCAAAGCCGGGCAGGCGGTTCCAAACGCCCGGCCATTCCAGGGGAGAGAAACATGATCCGTCTTCGTACCGGCCTGCCGGCCGCATTGGGTGCGCTTGCGCTGGTGCTGGCCGCCGGCCAGGCTTCGGCCGAAACCCGCGTCACCTATAAATCGGCCAAGGCCGGCACCTCCTACTACCAGATGGGTGTGGAAGTGGCCGAGGCGGTACAGCGCGCCGCCAGTGGGGCGATTTCCGTCACCATCGAGGAAAGCCAGGGTTCGGTGCAGAATGTGATGGAAGCGGCCATGCGGCCGGGCGCCTTCGTCTTCACCACCCCGCCCGATCTGGTGACGGCCGCCCAGGCCGGCACGGGGGCCTTCAAGGACAAGGGTAATCCCAAATTCGCGGAAATCCGCGCCCTGTTCCCGCTGCCCGCGCTCAGCATGCATTTCGTGGCGCGCGGCGATCTGAAGGCCAAAACCCTGGCCGATCTGGAAGGCCGCTCGCTGTTGCTCGGCAAGGGTTCGTTCGGCGCTACGGAAGGGGAGAAATATCTGAAGCTCTTCGGGCTGGACGGCAAGATCAAGATCGCCGATGCCGAGCTGTCCAATGCCGTGGCTGCCCTGAAGAACGGCCAGATCGATGCCTTCGTGACCGCCGGCTCCTGGCCGGCCCCCAATGTGATCGAAGCGGCCGCCAGCATGGATGTCTCCCTGCTTTCACTGACGGATGAGGAGGTGAGCAAGACCGGCCGCGCGCGGCTGGAAATCCCGGCCGGAGTCTATAAGGGGCAGAGCGCTCCCATCGTCACCACCGCCTTGCAGGTGATCGCCTTCTCCACGACCCAGATGGACGAGGACACGGCCCATGCCGTCGTCAAGGCTTTCTGGGAGCAAAAGGAGGCCATGGCCCAGATCAGCCCCTGGTGGCAGGGCGTGGATAAGGAGGCCATTGGCTCCGTCCGGGCGAAATTCCACCCGGGCGCCTTGCGTTATTATCGGGAGGCAGGCTATCCGATCACCGAAGACCAGCGGTGATATTTGGTTCGGAAAGGTTGATGTGATGATCCACGGCTCAGGGCGGCCCGGCAGGGTATGATGCAGCGTCTGTTCTGGCCCGCCCTGGGCGCGGTTACCATCGCCTTTCATCTCTGGCTGGTCTTCTCCGGCCTCGTACCCAATCTGGTCAGCCGGCCGCTGCATATGGCGCTTGCTTTGCCCTGGATGCTGGTCTTCGTGGCCGAGCCGGGCTGGCAGCGCCGCAGCGGCTTGGTGCTGGCCGTGATCGGGGTCGGCATCTGTGGCTGGATCGCCTGGAATGCCGGGCCGATTTCCGACCAGTACGGCTTTCTGGTCGGCCCCTGGCAGATCGCCCTGGCGGTTGGCCTTCTGGCGGTGACGCTGGAAACGGCCAGACGGGCGATCGGCTGGCCGCTGCCGCTGGTGGCGGCGCTGTCACTGGCCTATCTGCTGTGGGGCGAATACATCCCCGGTCGCTTCGGTCATGGTGGCGTGCCGGTGGAAAGCGCCTTGGGCACGCTGGTGATCGCCGAAGGCGGGCTATGGGGCAGCCTGACCGCCGTATCGGTCGGCATCGTCGCCATTTTCGTGATCTTCGGGGCCATCCTGAATGCGGGAGAGGCGGGCCAGGGCTTCATGAATGTGGCCGCCGCCGCGGCGGGCCGGCTGCGCGGCGGGGCGGCCAAGGTCTCCGTACTGTCTTCGGCCCTGTTCGGCTCCATCTCCGGCTCGGCCTCGGCCAATGTCGCCTCGACCGGCGCGGTCACCCTGCCCGCCATGACCCGGCTGGGCTATCCGAAATCGCTGGCCGGCGCGGTGGAAGCCGTGGCCTCTTCCGGTGGGCAGATCATGCCGCCCTTGATGGGGGCCGGCGCCTTCGTGATGGTGGAGCTGACGGGCACGCCCTATGACGCCATCGTGATGGCGGCGCTGTTGCCCGCGATCCTGTATTTCGCGGCGGTATGGATCGGAGTCGACGCGTTTTCGCTGCGCTATGCCATGCCCGCCCTGCCGAAGGAGGATCGCCCGCCGCTGCGGGTGGTGGCCGTCACCTCCGCCTTTTTCCTGGTGCCTTTCGCCATCCTGATCTGGGGCATGTTCGTTGCGGGCTATACCCCGCAATATGCGGCCTGCCTGTCGATGATCGCCGGGGCCCTGCTGCTGCTGGTCGATGCGCGGCTGACATTCGATGCGAAGCGCCTGCTGGCGCGGGTGGAGGATGTCTGCCTGAATTCCGGGCGGCAGGTCGCCATGATCGCCTCCATCATCCTCTGCGCCTCCATCGTCGTTGGTGTGCTGGGCATCACCGGGCTGGGGGTCAAAATCACCTCCGCCATTCTGGCTGGGGCGGGCGGCTCGCTCTGGCCCGCGCTGTTGCTGACAGCGCTGGCCTGCTTGATCCTGGGGATGGAGGTGCCGACGACGGCTGCCTATGTGATCTGCGTTTCCGTGGCCGGACCGGCCCTGATGCAGCTGGGGCTGGCGCCCTTGCAGGCGCATCTGTTCGTGTTCTGGTTCGCGCTTCTGTCCACCATCACGCCGCCGGTCTGCGGGGCGGTGTTCATCGCGGCGGGCATGCTGAATGAAAACTGGCTGAAGGTTGCGATGAAGGCTATGGCGCTGGGCATCGGGCTCTATGTCATTCCGCTTGGCATGATCGCCAATCCCGATGTTATCGCGCTGGCGACGGTGCCGGGCCTGGCGATGCTTGCGGCGCTGAAGATCGCGGTCGGGCTGGCGGCACTGTCCTTCGGGGCGATTGCGCCGTGGAACCCGATCCTGCGTGTGGGGTTGTGCGTTGCCGGGCTGGCGGTAGTGCTGGTCTGACGCCTTTGCATCCGTCTTCGGCTGGCGGGAATTGACCCCGCCGCCCAAAGCATCGCACAACCATCGCTAACAAGGGCAAAAGCCCATCGATGGATAGGGAAGGAGACGCGGAATGTACGCAATCACCGATACGGTTGCCCTGGTGACGGGCGGAACACGGGGCATTGGCCTGGCCCAGGCCGAGGCGCTGCTAAAGGCGGGCGGCCGGGTGGCCATCAATGGGCGCGGCCCCACGCCGGAGGCCGAGGCACTGTTGGCCGGGTGGGGTTCGGGGCGGGTGCTGCCGATCTGGGGCGATGTTTCCGACCCCGCCATGGCGCG